>Ga0210395_10000095_pt1 | contig 70962 bp, 63 predicted proteins | sample IncBWH4OmetaG_FD_150861 | JGI IMG/M metagenome (GOLD analysis project Ga0210395, IMG submission 150861) | Forest soil microbial communities from Barre Woods Harvard Forest LTER site, Petersham, Massachusetts, United States - Inc-BW-H-4-O ...
CTTCCCAAAGCCCCCCAAAAGCGAAAGGATTCCTACGGCCTCCTCCCGCTGGTTTTGCCGGAGGGCTTCGGCGGGTTCCTCCCACAGCGCCCTTACATCAGGCGAAGACAACGAAGAAGCTTCGCTTTCGGGCTGCCCGCCCCCAGGTTTCTAAGACGAACTGATTTCAGGATGAAGGATTCAGAAAAGCGGGCGACGCGAGAGGCCTGGTAACCGACCTCCAGCGCCCAGGGTTTATGGCGGACGGTAAAACCTACATTGAATACGGAGGAATTTCGGTACTGAGGCGCTCGTGGCGGCGGTTTATGGAAAATCTATCTTATTGAATTCATTGGATTTAGGACTTGGCATCTTCCTTGCGACCAACAGATCCCGTGTTTGCGTCCCTTTTACCGGGCGGGTCCTAAACCAACCAAGTGGTTAGCCTGCAATCTGAGAGGGAGAAGCACTATGAGTCGAATCGGATTAACGTTATTGGCAGCTGCCATGGTCACGGCCAGCGCGGCGGCACAAACCCAATCTGGATCTGGAGCACAAGGGGGCGCGCAGCAAGGCGCGCAAGCTTCCGCCGATGCCAGCAAGCAGGGTACGCAAGCCTCCGGCAGCGGATCGGCTGCGGCTCAGGTTGGACAAAACAGCACCTCACTCGCTGGCGGATCGACGTTCAACGCCGCGTTGAGTGCGCCGCTTGATTCGAAAAAATGCAAGCCCGGTGATCCGGTAAATGCACGCACAACCGAGGCTGCGAAATCTGACGGCCAGGTCGTTTTTCCAAAAGGAACGAAGCTTGTCGGGCACGTTACACAAGCCTCCGCGCGCGGCAAGGGTGATTCGGAATCCGCGCTTGGAATCGTGTTTGACAAGGCCGTCTTGAAAAGTGGCGAGGAAATTCCCGTAAGTGTGACGATTCAGGCGTTTGCTTCGGCTGAAACCAGCGCTCGCGCGGCTGGCTCTGACATCGACACGATGGGCGGCCTGGGCACTTCCACGGCTGGGCCGGGCACGGCCGGTGGGCGCGGCGCTCTCGGAGGAGTGCCCCCCGCTGTAGGCGGGACCGCGGGGACTGTGACGAACTCCGCAGCCAACGTTGGGGGAACAACTCGTGGCGATTTGAATGCTGCCGGACAGGCAACAGGCAACGTCGCAAGCACTTCGAGCGGCGCAATCGGCGGCTTGGATGCGGCAGGGCGGCTTGCCTCTAACAGCCAAGGCGTGTTCGGTTTGAACGGGCTGAACCTGAGTTCGGCGGCATCAAACAGCGCCGAGGGTTCGCTGATCACCTCGGCCGGGAAAAACGTGCATCTCGACAGCGGCACGCAGATTTTGCTCGTCACGCAGGCAGGGTCAGCGCCACAGGGCGAATCGAAGCAGCCCAAGTCCGATGAGTCTCTGCCGAAATCGCAGTCAGAGCCCCGGCCAGACAAGCCAAACCAAAAATAAAATCAAGCGCACGGTGTTTCACGGGCCGCTGGGAGTCAAGAATATCCCGGGCGGCCCCTGTTTCTTCCGGCCAGGCCAATCGCGGCAATTGGTTCGCGGCGGCTTTGCTATACTCGCCGTCATGCCTGCGGCCGCGAAAAAATTGTTCCTGGTGGACGCCATGGCGCACATCTACCGCGCCTTCTTTGCGCCCATGCCGCAGCGGCTGATTGGCCCGGGAGGCACGCCAACCAACGTGCCGTTCCTGTTCGGCAATATTGTTCGCAGGCTCATCAAGGATTACCAGCCGGACTACATCGGAATCGTTTTCGATCCTCCGGGTGCGACATTTCGCGACAAGCTGTTTGAAAAATACAAAGCCCAGCGGCAGCCCATGCCGGAGGAAATGCGCGTGCAATTGCCGTTTGTGCGGCGATTGTGCGAGGCCATGAGGCTGCCGATTCTGGAGGTGCAGGGATACGAAGCGGACGACGTGATCGGCGCGATGGCGGTGCAAGCCGCGAAAGAGAATTTGGAAGTGCTGGTCGTTTCGAACGATAAAGACATGATGCAACTGGTGGGGAAGAATGTTCGAACGCTGCGCACGGGATCGGGCGGAGTGAAGGCTGACATCATTGTCGACGCGAAGAAAGTGGAAGAGATTTTGGGCGTGCCGCCGGAACAAGTGGTCGACTATATGGCGCTGCTGGGCGACAACATCGACAACATCCCCGGTGCGAAGGGCATCGGCGAAAAAGGCGCGGCGGAGCTGATCAAGAAATATGGCAGCGTCGAGAAGGCCCTGGACCACGCTGATGAAGTCCCGAACAAGCGTTACCGCGAGGCGCTGCAGCAACAACGCGAGCAGGTGATGATGTCGAAGCAGTTGGCCACCATAGCGACGGATCTGCCGCTGCGGCTGGATTTGCATGCGCTGGAGCGACGCGATCCGGATGTCGCAGCGCTTGGGACGCTGTATCGCGAACTTGGTTTCAATTCGCTGTTGAAGGAATTGAGCGCCGAGGAGCTGGCGTCGTCGGCGCCGGCGAGCGCGGAACCCGGCCTGAAGGCAGACTACGCGGCGTTCGGAGGTGTCGCCGAGTTTCGCGCCTATCTCGGGAAAATACCTGCGAAACAGCCGCTGGCGGTTTGGTTGAATTTAGAACCTGGCGAGCGGGAATCGGAGGGCTTTGGCACGCGCATCGCGTCGATGGAGGTTTCCTCGAAAGCGGGCGAGGGGCGTTCTGTTTGGCTCGATGAAAAAGGAGAAGCGCTCGAAGCGCTGGCTTCGGTTCTCGCAGATGCGAAGCGGGCGAAAATCGTTCACGATCCGAAACTCTTTCAACTTTTGGTTGGGCGCGCCGCGAATGTGAAGCACGCGACGCAACTCTATGCGTATTTGCTGCGGCCGACGATCGCGAATCACAATTTCGCCGATGTCCTGATGCGCCAGTCGAACGTCATGCTCGGCGGCGGGCCCGGGGAACGTGCCGATTACCTGCAACGGATTGCGCCCGTCTTGCGCACCCAGATCGACGAACAAGAGCTTGCCGGAGTTTACGAAAAAATTGACTTGCCACTCGCTCCCGTGCTTGCGGACATGGAACGCATCGGCATCCGCGTGGACCCCCAAGAACTCGAGAAGATGTCCAAGTCCATGGAGAAAGAAGTCCGGCGCCTGGAAAAAGAGATTTGGAAACTTGCCGGCAATGAATTCAACATCAACTCACCCGCGCAGCTTGCCGAGATTTTGTTCGACAAATTGAACTTGCAGCCGCCCATGCGCCGCGGAAAAGGAAAGGTGCGGTCGACCGCCGCGGACATTCTGGAGGAGATGGCTGCGCAGCATGCGCTGCCCGCAAAGATCATCGAGTACCGCGAGATTTCCAAGCTCAAATCGACTTACGTGGACGCGCTGCCGAAACTGATTCACCCGGAAACCGGACGCTTGCACACCAGCTTTTCGCAGACCACAGCGGCGACCGGCCGGCTCAGTTCGAGCGATCCGAATTTGCAAAACATTCCGATTCGCACGGAGCTGGGGCGCGAAATCCGTGCCGCGTTTGTCGCGGAGAAGGGCAAAATCCTTCTCTCCGCGGATTATTCACAGATTGAGTTGCGCGTCATGGCGCACTTTTCGGGTGATCCGGTGCTGATTGATGCCTTCCGCCATGGAGAAGACATTCACGCACGCACCGCGCAGGAAGTGTTCGGGGTAGGCCCGATGGCGCAAAATGCGGAACACCGGCGCGCAGCCAAGGCTATCAATTTCGGAATCATTTACGGACTCTCGCCGTTCGGACTGGCACAGCAGCTTGGCATCGGCCAGAAGGAAGCCGCGCAATTCATCGACGCGTATTTCACTCGGTACCGCGGAGTGAAGGAGTTCTTGGAAAGGACTCTCGTCGAAACGCGCAAGACGGGCGTGGCGAAAACGCTCTTCGGAAGGATTCGCCCGATTCCGGAAATCAGTTCTCCTCAGGCGCAACTTCGCAGCTTTGCTGAACGCACCGCTTTGAATTCGCCGCTGCAAGGGACAGCGGCGGACCTGATCAAGCTGGCCATGATCAGCATTGACCGGCGGCTGGCTGCGGAAAAGTTCGAAGCCAAAATGATTCTGCAGGTCCACGATGAACTGCTCTTTGAAGCTCCGCCAAAAGAGAAGAGCAAACTCGAAAAACTGGTGCGCCAAGAGATGGAAGGCGTATACAAGCTTGCCGTGCCGCTGGTCGTGGGGATCTACTCTGGTTCCAATTGGCGGGATCTGGAGTGAACAACGATGGTTTGAGTCGCGGTCAGTTCGATTCTGGATAATCTGGATCCGCAAGAAAACCCGGCGACAGGCAAGGAACATCCCCCCATCACGAAAGACCATGGAGCTCGCCCCCGCCTGTACAGTTGTATAGGGGTCCTTTGGTTACCAGCAGGAAGCTGCGCCCCCGGTCGTGATTTGCGCTGTGCTAACGAACTAGAGAGAAGCAGCCGATTCCTGGGGGTTCCTATGCGCCGTGGGCAACTGTTTTTGCTGTTGATCGCCGTTGGTCCCATGCTGGCCACATGTAGTAGCCTACCGAAGACCAACGTCAACAACCAAACCGTCACGGTCAGTGTAGTGCCCTCGACCGTCACGTTGTCTACGTTCGGAGAACAGCCGTTTACTGAGACGGTAACCGGGACGACCAATACCGCGGTCACTTGGCAGGTGAACAGCGTGACCGGGGGAAGCGTTCTGACGGGCACGATTTCCAGTTCGGGTGCCTACAGCGCGCCATATTCCATTTCCGGATCGATCCTACCGGCGGACACAAGCAAGCCAGTGACGGTAACGATCACAGCGATTTTGCAAGCGGACCCGGCAGCTACCGGCACGGCGACAATCACGCTTTTGACACAGGGCCAAGCGGCGCAGACGGGGGCGATCGAGCTTGGCACTTCCGGAAGTAACTTTCACGCTTTCACCACGAGCGGCAACACCATTTCGTGTTGTGGAGGTACGCTTGGTTCGCTGGTGGTCCGCAACCTCACGAATTATATCCTCAGCAACAACCATGTCCTCGCGAACAGCGACTCCGGCGCGATCGGCGATGCCATTATTCAGCCGGGATTAATCGACAACCCGGCGATCAATCCGACCTGCCAGAGCGCAGGGACGACGACCGTTGCGAATCTTTCGCAGTTTTTCACGTTGGAAGGCAATCCTCCGAATCCCGTTGACGCGGCCATCGCACAGATTGTCTCGGGCCAAGTGGACACCAGCGGAAACATTTTGCTCTTGGGCGCTACGGCGGATGCCAACGGCGTCCCCCTGGCGGGAGCGCCCCATGCAGGGTCGGGCGTCACTGCGAATGTAGGGACGCTGGTGGCCAAGAGCGGACGCAGTTCTGGACTGACGTGTTCTACGATTGAAACTACGCCCGCCACGTTCTCCGTCGATTATGCAGAGACCTGCGGCGGGAGTACCAGCTTTACCGTGATGTATTCGAACCAAGTCGGCGTTTCTGGAGGAGATTTCAGCGAGGAAGGGGATTCGGGTGCGTTGATTGTCACGCAAAGTACTGCTGATCCGGTGGCGCTGCTCTTCGCCGGTTCAGACACGGATACGGTAGGCAATCCGATCGAAGACGTTCTGCTTGCCATGGCGGATCAGAGCAATCACGTGCCGACGATTGTGGGAGGAGCGGCCCATCAGGTAATCGGCTGCACATTGCCAGGACCCGGCAGCGCTCAGAAAACAGTATCTTCTGTGTCTCTAAGTGATACAGAAATGCAAAGCGCAATTGCGGCGCGCGATGCCCATGCTGACAAGCTGCTGGCGATTGCCGGGGTTGGCGGAGTGGGTGTGGGGCCGAGTCTTGACTATAGCGGAAAGGCCGCCGTGGTGATTTTTGTTACACCCGGGACGGCACACACGACCCTCCCAGGACAACTCGACGGAGTACGTACGCGGATTGTGGAGACGACTAGTGAACCCGCGCGAGGAATATTGAACTCGGAGGATACCCAGTCTTTCGCGTCAGAACAGCCGGCGTTTCTGGTGACCAGCCTTCCGGCTGCGGAAATTGTTCGCGCCAAGGCGGCGCACAGCGCGAACGTTGCCGCCTGGATGAACGAACCTGGCGTGCAGGGATTTGGCGTTGCGTCCAGCGTCGATTCGCCCGGGGAAGCGGCGCTCATGATCTTCCTCATTCGTGGCGCGGCGCACAACTTGATTCCTCCCGTGATCGACGGAGTGCGCACGCGAGTGCGTGAATCCAGCCGTTTCCACGCCGGCTTGGACGGGCTGCGGCCGGGGCACGGGTGCTCTGTCCCGACAAAGAAAAACACGGCGCCTGGCTCGGCTTCCATCGTCGAATACAAAAAGACAAACGACTAGAACCGGCTTCTCTTTCTGCGGATATTTCTTCTGCACTTTACGAGGAACTGGCCCGCGATGGAAATCTCTTGCGGATAGTTGGTTCCGCGGTAAATGTCCTATCATTGTCCGTCCTCCAGGCGTAGAATTCCTCCAAAGAACCTTGCCGATTCCTCTCGTTCGGTCGGCCCTTCCTGTCAGGAGGAACTTATGCGCAAAGTTTGGTTCGTTCTTGGCGCTCTGGTGGTTGTAAGCCTAGGGATGGCGCGGTCGAAGCACAGCGCCGCCCAGGAGAAACCGAAGGATTCTCAGGCTGCTGCAGGCGAATACAAGATATCCCAGGAAGATATCGACAAGAAAAACCCGGTGAAAGCGACGCCGGAAGGCCTCGCAGCCGCGCGCAAGATGTATGGCTATGATTGCGCCATGTGTCACGGCCCCAAGGGAGATGGCAAAGGGGACATTGTGGATTCGATGAAGCTGTCCATGCACGATTGGCACGAACCCGCATCGCTCGAGGGCAAGACCGATGGCGAGCTGTTCTATATCATCACCAAGGGCAAGGGAAAAATGATGGGAGAAGGCGATCGCGTGTCGGAAACGGTGCGCTGGAATATGGTCAATCTGGTGCGATCTTACTCCAAGAAAGACGCGGGAGAGTAGCCCCTTCCTGAAAAGCTCGATACTCACTCGGGCGCCACGCCGTCGGCAAAATGAAGGGCCATCCCGCGAATCCTTCCCGCTCCTGCCAGCTCGGCACCACACTCTTCGAGTGTGTTACGCTTTTTCGCCTGAATGCATTTCGGAGGAACTCATGGCGCATGCACCGCAATTCTTGAAGCTTGTGCAAGAGGCGAAACAACGTGTCAAGGAAACGAATGTTCCCGACGTCAAACGGCGCATCGACGCGGGCGAGAAATTGATCCTCGTGGACGTTCGCGAAGACAATGAATGGGCCAAAGGACACCTCCCCGGTGCGGTACACCTGGGAAAGGGCGTTATCGAGCGCGACATCGAGCAGCAAGCCCCCGATACTGGGGCCAAACTTGTGCTCTATTGTGGGGGTGGTTTCCGTTCCGCTCTCGCCGCCGACAATCTACAAAAAATGGGCTACAGCAACGTGGAATCGATGGACGGCGGCTGGAGAGCCTGGACCGAAGCCGGGTTGCCGACGGTCCGGGACTAGCGATCCGCAAGCAACGATGCTCGAAATTGGCTGATCGACCGGATCCTGCATTTCGGTCAACGGCACCGTCACGGGATTGAACGCCACGCCCGCCATCATCGAGGAAGTGGCGATGTGCTTGCCCGCTTCCTCCCGTAATGGAGACTTCGTTCCGGGCTGGGAGCAGCGAAATTGGCCTGTGCCCAGGCCGTGCATAAACGGTAGTGCAATCTTCGAAAAACGGACGACACCACCCATGCCATTAGCCTTTAGAGGGAATTGGCTGGGGCGGGAGGATTCGAACCTCCACCGTCCTCATTAACAGTGAGGTGTCCTACCGATTGGACCACGCCCCAGCAGCCGACGAGGTAGGCTCCGCCGCAGGCGCAATCCACGGCAAAGTGTGCTTCTAAGATAACACGGCTGCCTCTTCTCGGAGGCTAGTTCCCGAAAAAAAATTGTATCCGCCGAGTCCGGCATGAATCAAAAGACGTGAGGGCGGGGACTCAGGGTCATTGCAGTTGTTTCAAATTGTTCGAAGGCGTTGGAATGCAACTTGCAAAAAAGTTTTTGAAGAAAACCGCGCGCGAAGGTTGCATTCCATAAAGTTTTGTCGGAAACTATGCGGTCAATTACGAGCCGGGTGGGCACTTCCCGGCCTTGACACCGCGGAGCCTCCAGATTTTTGCTCCTTCCGGGGAGGTCTTCGCAAAAGTGCAACGCTGACATGGCCCAGATTTTTCATCGCAGCACAAATTTCATCTCCAGATTCAGTCTGTTCTCGGCTGTTTTTCTGGTTGGGCTGGGGCTTGTCGGCGTTTTAGGGCTGGCGCGTTCTCCCTATTCCACGAACCAAAACGTTTCGCGCGCGCAGCCCGTGCAGTTCAGCCACAAGCATCACGTCGGCGATGACGGGCTCGACTGCCGCTACTGTCATACCTCCGTCGAGACTTCCGCCGTCGCGGGCGTACCACCGACGAAAACCTGCATGAATTGCCACTCCGTGTTGTACGCCGACGCCCCCTACCTCGAACCCATTCGCGAGAGCTACCGCACGAACCAATCGATCCAGTGGGTGAAGGTTCACCGCCTTCCCGATTTTGTCTATTTCAATCACAGCATTCACATCAACAAAGGCGTCGGTTGCTCCACGTGCCACGGCTCCGTCAACCAGATGCCGCTGGTGTTTCAGGCTTCTCCTTTGCTGATGGAGTGGTGCCTGGATTGCCACCGCAATCCGGAGAAGGCTTTGCGCGCCACGAAAGAAGACGTTTTCGACATGAATTGGAAAGCCCCTGACAATCAGGCGGAACTCGGCAAGCAACTGGCGGCGGAACGCAAGATTCGCAGCACCGCTGAACTGACGAGCTGTTCGACCTGTCATCGCTAATGGACGGTATGCGCGAAAACAATCCTATCGACGGCCACAGGCACCATCACGAAGCGCACCAGGCGGCCTTCGAGCGAGACGATCATTCGGATGAAACCGCTCTGGACCGGGCGGTCGAAGAGTACAGCTTGGATCTCCGAGCGGTACGCGAGAAACTGAGAGAGAAAAGCGGCAAGCAGTACTGGCGCACCCTGGAAGAGCTGGCCGGCGATCCGCATTTTGAAGATCTGTTGCACCGCGAGTTTCCGCGGCAGGCCTCGGAGTGGGATGAAACGGTCGACCGTCGCAATTTCCTGAAGCTCGCCGCGGCCTCGCTTGCTTTCGCTGGGATTTCCGGTTGCCGCAAGCCAGAGCAGTTGATTGTTCCGTACGTGAAGCAGCCCGATGGAATGATACTCGGCAAGCCGCAGTTTTACGCTACGGCCATGCCGTTTGGCGGGGACGCCGTGGGGGTGTTGGTCGAGAGCCACGAAGGCCGGCCCACGCACATCGCCGGGAATCCGGACCATCCGTCCAGCCTCGGCAGCACGGACGTGATTACGCAGGCCTCGGTACTGAACCTGTACGATCCCGACCGCGCGCAGACGGTCACCAATCTCGGCGAAATTCGCACCTGGTCGGACTTCCTGAAACAATCCGAGGCGCTTGTTGCCACGGCTAAGGCTCAGGGCGGAGCTGGCTTCCGGATCCTGACCGGCACGGTCGCTTCCCCAACGCTCGCTGCGCAGATCCAGAATGTCCTGAAACAGATACCCGGCGCCAAGTGGCACCAGTGGGAGCCTGCCGGGAGCGACGGGCCGCGCGAAGGCGGCAAGCTGGCCTTCGGCCGCTATGTCAACACCGTGTACCGTCCGGAAAAGGCCGACGTCATTCTTTCGCTGGATTCCGATTTTCTGGCCAGCGGCCCTGGGCATATTGCCTACATGAAAGAGTTTTACCGCCGCCGCAAACTGAGCGGGCCGAGCGACACCATGAACCGGCTGTATGTCGTTGAGCCAACGCCTTCGGTCACGGGCTCGAGCGCCGATCATCGTTTGCCGCTGGGCTCGTCCGATGTCGGGCAGTTCGCTCGCGCTCTTGCTTCAAAACTGGGCTTGGGCGGCAGCGGAACGCTTTCGCCAGCTGCGGAAAAGTGGCTTGATGCCGCCGCTGGCGACTTCGAACGGAATCGCGGAAAATCTCTCGTCGTTGCCGGAGAGTTCCAGCCTGCGGAAGTGCATGCCCTCGCGCACGCCATCAATGCAGCGCTCGGAAACGTCGGCACGACGGTTTATTACACGGAGCCCGTCGAAGCGAATCCGGTTAATCAACTGGAATCGTTCACCGAGCTATGCGCCGATATGGACGCAGGCAAAGTGTTTACGCTGCTGATTTTTGGGTCGAACCCGGTTTACGACGCGCCGCACGACTTTGATTTCACATCGAAGCTGCAAAAAGTCCCGACGTCCGTGCTGGTCAGCACTCATTTCGATGAGACCGCCGAATACTGCAAGTGGCACGTCGCGGAATCGCATTACCTGGAAACCTGGGGCGATGCGCGTGCCTTTGATGGCACGGTCAGCGTGATTCAGCCGCTTATCGCGCCGCTCTATCGCACGCGGTCGGCCTTCGAGGTTCTGGCGGCCTTCACCGACAAGCCCGGTTTGACGGCCTATGATGCGGTTCGCGAGCGCCTCAAGAGTTCCGCCCTGGGGGCCGATCCGGAGAAATTCTGGCGCAAAACACTGAATGACGGTGTGGTCCGAAATTCCGCTTACCCGCCGATTTCTGTTGCGCCGAAATTTAGTGCCGCAAGCTTGCCAGCCGCAAAAGCGACGCCCGCGGGGCAGCTCGAATTTATTTTCCGCCCGGATGTGAATGTTCACGACGGCCGCTACGCGAACAATGGCTGGCTGCAGGAGTTGGCGCGTCCGATCACCAAAATTACCTGGGATAACGCCGCGCTGGTCAGTCCGCGACTGGCAGAAGAGCTTGACCTTACGCAACGCGCCGCTGCCCGCGGGGGCGAGCACGGCCAGATCGTCAGCAACGTCATTGATATCTCGATTTCAAACAGCAAAGTCAGCGCCGCTGCTTGGATCTTGCCGGGGCAAGCCGACAACGTGGTGGTGCTTCCGCTAGGCTATGGCCGCAAAAACGCCGGATTCACCGGTACGAACAAGGGGTTCAGCGCTTACGTGGTGCGGGCCTCCACCGCTTTATGGACCGCAACCGCGGGAACGGATGCCATCAAGAAAACCGGCGACGAGTACCCGCTGGCTTCAACGCAATATCACTTCAACATGGAAGGCCGGAAAATTCTGGCCACCGGGACGCTCGCGGAATACCAGAAGAACCCCAAGTTTGCGCACGAAGGCGATGAGCAACCGCCCAAGGAAATGTCGCTGTACAAGGAATTTTCTTACCCCGGTTATGCCTGGGGCATGGCCATTGATTTGAACAGCTGCAATGGCTGCAACGCGTGCGTTGTCGCCTGCCAGTCGGAGAATAATATTCCAGTCGTTGGCAAAGATCAGGTCATGCGCGGCCGCGAGATGCACTGGATCCGCATCGACCGCTACTACTCAGCCCAAACGCCGACCAACGATCCTTCCACGGATCAGGGTGACGCGCTCGATAATCCCGAGACTTTCTTCCAGCCGGTCCCGTGCCAGCAGTGCGAGAACGCGCCTTGCGAGCAGGTTTGCCCCGTCGGCGCCACCGTGCACAGTGCGGAAGGCCTGAATGACATGGTTTACAACCGCTGCGTCGGCACGCGCTATTGTTCGAACAACTGTCCGTACAAAGTGCGCCGCTTTAATTTTCTTCGCTTCCAGGACTGGGAGACGCCTTCGTTCAAACTTTTGCGCAATCCGGAAGTCACCGTGCGCAGCCGCGGCGTCATGGAGAAATGCACCTACTGCGTGCAGCGCATCAACAACGTGCGCATCGAAGCGGAAAAGCAGAACCGCCCCATCGCAGACGGCGAGATTGTTACCGCTTGCGAATCCGCCTGCCCCGCCCAGGCCATTGTTTTTGGCAACGCCAATGACGCCAGCAGCCGCGTGGCCAAACTGAAAGCGCAGACGCGCAGCTATGCGATTCTCGGTGAGCTGAACACACGCCCGCGCACCACGTATCTTGCGGCGGTTCGCAATCCGAATCCTGAATTGGAGAAGGCATGAGCGCCGGCCAGCCGCCATTCGATTCTCCGGAGATTAGCCGCCTCACGCCGGTGCTCGGACCGGGGCATACCTACAGTTCCGTAACAGACAAGATCAGCGCCATCGTTCTTACGCGCCCTACTTCGATTGGCTGGTACATCGGCTTCCTGCTGGCGTTCAGCATATTCGGCGTGCTGAACATCGCCATCGGTTGGCTGATCATGAAGGGTGTCGGTATCTGGGGCATCAACATTCCCATCGGCTGGGGTTTTGCCATCGTCAACTTTGTCTGGTGGATCGGTATCGGCCATGCCGGCACGCTCATTTCCGCCATTCTCTTTTTGCTCAACCAGAAGTGGCGCACTTCGATCAACCGTTTTGCGGAAGCCATGACGCTGTTCGCCGTGGCCTGCGCCGGCATCTTTCCTCTCATTCACACCGGCCGGCCCTGGTATGCGTTTTGGATGTTCCCCTATCCCAGCGTAATGGGAATTTGGCCGCAATTCCGCAGCCCGCTCATCTGGGATGTTTTTGCCGTCTCGACCTACGGCACGGTCTCACTGCTGTTCTGGTTTGTGGGTTTGATTCCTGACCTCGCCACGCTCCGCGACCGCTCCACGACCAAGGCGAAACAGATCATTTACGGAATGCTGGCCATGGGCTGGCGTGGCTCCGCGCGCCACTGGCACCGCTATCAGTCCGCGTATCTGCTTCTCGCGGGTCTCGCCACGCCGCTGGTGCTCTCCGTGCACACGGTGGTGAGCTTCGATTTCTCGATCGCCATCGTACCCGGCTGGCACACCACGATTTTCCCGCCGTACTTTGTCGCCGGCGCCATCTACTCCGGTTTTGCAATGGTTATCACGATTGCCATCCCGCTTCGCAAAGCGTACGGCCTGGAAGATTTCATCACCATGCGCCACCTCGAGAACATGGCCAAGGTGATGCTGGCCACCGGCTTGATCGTCGCTTACGGATACTTCTTCGAGTTTTTCATGTCGCTTTATAGCGGCAATAAGTTTGACGTTTTTCTGGTCCGTCAGCGACTCCACGGCCCATACGCTCCTTTCTATTACGCGCTGATCCTCTGCAACATCCTGATTCCGCAGTTGCTGTGGTTCCAGAAGATGCGCACGAACGTGGTGGTGCTTTTTCTCATGTCCATTGTCGTAAACGTGGGCATGTGGCTGGAACGATTCGTTATTATTGTCATCAGTTTGACGCGCGATTTCATGCCCTCCGCGTGGGGCCGTTACTCTCCCACGATTTGGGATTGGGCCACGTTCATCGGCACAATGGGCATGTTCGTCATGTTGATTTTCCTCTTCGTTCGCGTTTTGCCGGCGATTTCCATCGCGGAAATGCGCGAATTGGTGACGGAAACGTCTGAGGAACACAAGTGATACAGCACCGCTCACACATCTACGGCGTGATTGGCGAGTTTGAGAAGCCGGAGCAGCTCGTTCACGCCGCCGCGAAAATTCGCGAAGCGGGCTACCGCTACTATGAATCCTACACTCCCTTTCCCGTGGAGGGTCTTCCTGAAGCCATGGGCATGCGGCGCAATATGGTGCCGCTGATCACGCTTATCGGCGGCCTGGTCGGCGGGCTTGGCGGCTTCGGCTTCCAATACTGGGCGAACGTCTACAGTTATCCCATGAACATCGCCGGACGCCCGCTCAATAGCTGGCCGGCCTTCATTCCCGTCACGTTTGAGCTGACCATTCTCTGCGCTTCGCTTTCCGCGGTGCTCGGGATGCTGGCCCTCAACGGGCTGCCGCAGCCTCATCATCCGATTTTCAATGCGCATCGCTTCACTCATGCATCGGCAGACCGCTTTTTTGTTTGCATCCAGGCCCGCGACAAAAAGTTTCATCTCGCGGAAACCGCGCGCTTTCTGCAAGGGCTCGCCGCGCATCACGTCTCCGAGGTTCACGATGACTAGCCCCTCGCGTCTTCTCCTTGGCGTGTGCGCAGCTGTCTTCGCCGTCGGGATGGGGGGCTGCCAGATTCGCCAGGATATGGCGGACCAGCCCAAGAACCGGCCGCTTTCGCCCAGTCCGTTCTTCGACGATGGCCGGTCAGAGCGTCCGCTGCTCGAAAATACCGTGGCGCGCGGCTCCATCGCGGACGACGACTTGTTCGTGCCCAAGGAGTCGAATGCGTTCCCGCTTCCCTTGACGCCCGAACTGCTCAAGCGCGGCCAGGAGCGCTACAAGATCTTTTGCACGCCTTGTCACGGAATTCAGGGCGACGGCAACGGCATGGTCGCGATGCGCGGGATGAAACATCCGCCGAGCTATCACGATGCCCGCCTCCTCGCGGTTCCTAACGGCTACATCTACGACGTGATGACCAACGGATTCGGCGCCATGCTTAGCTACTCCGCGCAGATTCCGCCGGCCGATCGCTGGGCCATCGTTGCGTATGTCCGCGCGCTCCAACTCAGCCGCAACGCTCCCGTTTCCGAACTTCCGCCCGCTCTGCGGGAGAAATTGAACGCTGGAGGCTCGGCGAAATGACCGCCCAGGACTACATGGCGCCCGAAAGCGTCGGCCGCCTCGAGCAACGCGCGCTCGGTGCGGGCATCGCCGGCCTGGTAGCCTTCGTTATCTGTTTCTTCCTGTACCGGGATCAATTCGCCGATCGATTTTTCCACTCCTATCTGGTTGCTTTCATGTTCGTTCTCGGATTGTCGCTGGGGTCACTCGGCTTGCTGATGCTGCAGCATCTTACCGGCGGCCACTGGGGCATTATGACTCGCCGGCCTCTGGAGTCCGCTACGCGCGTCCTTCCAGTGGTCGCGGTGTTCTTCCTGCCCATTGCCATTTTCGGGATGAAGCACCTCTATGGAGAGTGGCTCAATGCGCCCGCGACGGGCGAGGGATCTCTTTCGGATCTTCAAAAGTCCTACCTCACCAGCGGCGGGTTTCTGATTCGCGCGGTGATTTATTTTGTGGTCTGGCTTGTTCTGGTCTTCGTATTCAATCGTTGGTCGAAAGAGCAGGATGTAAACCGCGAAGACCGGGCGCTTCGCCGCCGGATGAAAATGCTTGCGGGACCCGGCATCATTCTCTATGTCTTTGTCATGACTTTCGCCGCCATCGACTGGGTCATGTCGCTTTCTCCGCACTGGGCCTCGACGATCTACGGTTTCCTCTTCGTCATCGGCCAGATGATCTCCTCGATGTCCCTGATGATCGCCGTCCTCGTACTGCTCTCGAGGACCGCGCCCATGGAAGGCGTCATCCAAAACCGCCACCTGCACGACCTCGGCAAACTTCTCCTTTCTTTCGTAATGCTCTGGGCTTATTTCGGTTTTTCTCAGCTCCTCATCATCTGGGCCGGCAATCTGCCCGAGGAGATCAGTTTCTATCGCACCCGGCTCTATGGAGGCTGGGGTGTCGTCGCTGTTTTCGTCTTGATCTTTCACTTTTTTGTGCCGTTTTTTTTGCTTCTCTCCCGCGATCTCAAGCGCAGCGCCCAAATGCTGCCTAAAGTCGCTGTCTGGCTCATTTTCATGCGCCTGGTCGATCTCTTCTGGCTGACGCGCCCGGAGTTTACCTCGAGCGCCGTTCCCGGCTTGATGGACGTTGCCGCCATCCTGGCGCTGGCCGGAATCTGGTTCGCCGTCTTTGCCAGAAACTTGAAGACCCAGCCGCTATTGCCGCTGGGCGATCCTAAACTGGAAGAGGCCATCGAAGTTCATGAGTACTGAGAATCACAACACGGACCAGACGGGCGAGCAACCTCCAAGAAACGCCGACGTCGCGTTCGAGTCCTCGGACATCGACACGCGTACGATTCTGTCGTATCTGCTCTACCTGGCGCTGTCGGTCGCTGCGGCGTTCATCGTCAGCGTTTTTGTATTCAATTTCATGTCCAAGATGGCTGCTGATTCCGATACGCCCATGGCTCCCGTTCACCATGGTGTCGGGGCCACTATGCCGCCTGAGCCCATGCTTCAGGGCATCCCTGGTCACACCAGCGACCCTCAGCTGGACCTGCGGGAGAAACGTGAAACGGACCAAGCGGCGAACGAAAAACTCGACTGGATCAATAAGCAAGCCGGTATCGCGCAAATTCCCGTGGACGAAGCGATGAAGATCATCGTCTCGAAAGGGTTGCCGCCTGTGGCGACGCCGGCGGTGGAGAAGAAAAAGTAAGACTATGCACTGGAAGCATTCCATCTCCGGAATTTTTGCCCTGCTGCTCGGCGCCGGCGCGGCCAGTGCCCAGGCTGTGCCGAGCGGAACAGGCCCAGCGGCCGGGAACATGCCCTCCATCCTCGAAAATGTCGGCTTCCAGCCGCAGCTCAACGCGCGTTTGCCATTGGACCTTGCTTTCCGCGATGAGACTGGCGGTGATGTGCAACTCCGCGAATATTTCAGCGAGAAGCCGGTCCTCCTCGCGCTCGTCTATTACGGCTGCCCCATGCTCTGCAATCAAACCGAGCAAGGCGTAGTCGGCGCCCTGCGCATGCTTTCCTTCAATCCCGGCCGCGACTACGAAGTGGTCTTCGTCAGCTTCGATCCGCGCGAGTCTCCGGACATGGCCGCGCAGAAAAAAGAATCGGCCATGACTCATTTTCGCCGCCCGGAAACAGCCAGCGGCTGGCATTTCCTCACCGGCAGGAAAGAGTCGATCGACGCGCTCACCAAGGGCGCTAATTTCCGGTATTCCTTCGATCAGAAATCCAATCTTTTCGCGCACGCCAGCGGCATTCTGCTGCTGACTCCCGATGGGCGCATTTCGCGCTATTTTTATGGCGTTGAATATCCTGCCCGCGACATTCGTCTCGGCCTCGTGGATGCCTCCGCCGGAAAAATCGGCACGCCCGTCGATCGCGCTCTGCTTTTTTGTTACCAGTACGATCCCACGTCGGCTCGCTACAGCGCTTCCATTCTCAGAATCATCCGTTTCGGCGGAGTTTTGACGATGCTAGCCCTGTTCGCGGGGATACTGATGTTCCGTCGGCGCGATATCGCCGCGCGAACGAAATTAGAAGGAGCCCACTAAGCCGTGCAGTCGCAACTGCCATTTTATCCGGAGCAAGCCTCCAACTTCGCTCCCAGCGTGGATTCGCTGATGACGTTCCTGATCCTCGTCTCCGTCTTTTTCTCCGTAGCCATCACCGCCGCGATCGTGATTTTTTTCTTCAAATTCCACCGCAAGAGCAAAAACGAAATTGGCGTTCCCATTCACGGCGACATGCGCCTGGAGGTTTCCTGGATTGTGTTTCCCGCCTTTTTGGCTCTGGCCATGTTCGGCTGGGGCGCGGTGGTCTACGTCGACTATCGCCATCCGCCCCAGGACACTCTGGACCTGTACGTCATCGGCAAGCAGTGGATGTGGAAAATTCAGCAGCCCAACGGCCGCAGGGAAATCAACGAAATGCATGTTCCCGTCGGCCGCGACGTCAAACTTGTGCTCGCCAGCGAAGACGTCATCCACGACTTTTTCGTTCCGGCATTCCGCGTGAAGATGGACGTCGTACCCGGCCATTACAACACCATGTGGTTCCGTCCCACAAAAGCCGGCCACTACCATTTCTTCTGCTCGCAGTATTGCGGCACAAACCACGCCGTGATGGGCGGCTGGGTTACCGTCATGGAGCCCTCCGATTACGCCGCGTGGCTCTCCGGCTCTTCTGGCGAAGACGTCAATCCGGTGGTCGCGGGAGAAAAACTGTTTGCCGAGAAAGCGTGCAGCACCTGCCATTTGAGCAATGGCACCGGCCGCGCCCCATCTCTCAACGGAGTCTATGGCGGCTCGGTGCGCTTGGCCGATGGCTCGGCCGTCACCGCGGATGACGCCTATATTCGCGAATCCATTCTCGACCCCCCGGCGAAGATCGTCGCCGGTTACCAGCCATTGATGCCAGCGTTTCAAGGGCAGTTGACGGAAGAACAGATTATGAGCCTGACCGCCTACATCAAGTCATTGCAATCGCAGCCCGTGCCTGCCACCGGCGCGGGCGTGACGGTTCCGGGGAAGAAATAGGCCATGAGCACGACCATGAGCATGACACCACCGAAGTCGCCCGGCTATCAGCTGCCGGAAGAGCATTACCTCAATGCCACCTACGGCATCCGCTCCTGGCTGCTGACCACCGATCATAAGCGCATCGCGCTCCTCTATCTTGCCTCGGTCACCTTCTTCTTTTTCGTCGGCGGCATCTTCGCCACCCTGATCCGTATTCACCTGCTTACGCCGCAGGGCTACCTGGTTACGCCAGAGACCTACAATAAGCTCTTCACCATGCACGGCGTGGCCATGATTTTCTTCTTTCTCATCCCCTCCATCCCCGCGGTGCTCGGCAACTTTCTCATCCCCTTGATGATTGGCGCGAAAGACGTCGCTTTTCCCAAGCTCAATCTCCTCAGTTGGTACATCTATATCACCGGCGGCTGTTTCGTCCTCTATTCCTTCGCGACAGGCGGTCTGGATACCGGTTGGACCTTTTACACGCCGCTCAGCAGCGTGTACTCCAATTCCGCCGTCACCCCCGCCGTCCTCGGAATCTTCATCAACGGTTTTTCTTCTATCCTCACCGGCCTGAATTTCGTCGTCACCATCCACACCATGCGCGCTCCCGGCATGACCTGGTTCCGTCTACCGCTCTTCGTCTGGGCGCAGTACTCCACCAGCATCATCTTTATCCTCGGCACTCCGGTTATTGCCATCACGCTTCTTCTCGCCGGCCTCGAACGCATGTTCCACCTGGGCTTTTTCAACCCCGCTCTTGGCGGCGACCCCATTCTTTTCCAGCACCTCTTCTGGTTCTACTCGCATCCTGCCGTCTACATCATGATTCTCCCGGCCATGGGCGTCATCAGCGAAATTATTCCCACCTTCGCGCGCAAACCCATCTTCGGCTACACCTTCATCGCGGCCTCCAGCATCGCCATCGCCGTCATCGGTTTCTTTGTTTGGGCCCACCACATGTTCCTTACCGGTGAGTCCACTTACGCGGCGCTGGCTTTCTCCCTTCTCAGCTACCTGGTCGCCATTCCCTCTGCCGTCAAAGTTTTCAACTGGACTTCCACCCTCTACAAGGGTTCTATCTCCTACGACACGCCCATGCTTTACGCCCTTGGCTTCATCGGCCTATTCCTGATCGGCGGTCTCACCGGCCTGTTCCTCGCCTGCCTGGGCCTGGATATTCACATCCACGACACCTACTTCGTGGTCGCCCATTTCCACTACATCATGGTCGGCGGCGCGGTCATGGGCTACGTCGGTGGATTGCACTTCTGGTGGCCGAAGATCACCGGAAAGCTCTATCCGGAATTTCTGGCGCGGCTCGCCGCTGTGATTCTGTTCATCGGTTTCAATCTGACCTTTTTCCCGCAATTCATTCTCGGCTATCTCGGAATGCCTCGCCGCTATCACGATTATCCTCCGGAGTTTCAGGTGCTCAACGTGATGTCCACTGCCGGAGCCTCAATTCTTGCGCTGGGCTATCTCTTGCCCATGCTCTATCTAACCTGGTCCATGCGCTACGGCAGAGTCGCCGGCCCCAATCCCTGGCCTGCCACCGGTCTCGAGTGGCGCACCGCCTCTCCGCCGCCGACGGAAAATTTTGAAGTGACACCGGTAGTGGATTGGGAGCCGTACGACTATAGGAACCGCCCCGATCTCGGTCTGGCAGCTCCGACTGCGCCGACGCTTGCGCCGGCTCACGGAGACGACTAGCGGTCGCGCCTAAAGTTTTTGGGCTTTGTCGAATCTGAACTTGGCGACGGCCCGCCCGTGCCGCGGCACTAGAGCGTGGCGCGAACTGAAGCAAAAGGGGAGTACCGAGTGCACCGCACCGGAGAACTATCTGGGCAATTTCAAACGCTCGAGCAACAGAAGGATTCCGCCACGCTCGGCATGTGGATCTTTCTGTCCACCGAAATCTTGTTCTTCGGCGGCCTCTTCCTTACCTACACCATCAACCGCCACACGTACGCCCTGATCTTCGCCGATGCCAGCCGCTCGCTGGATTTGAAGCTCGGCGGCTTCAACACCGTGGTTTTAATCGGCAGCAGCTTGACCATGGCCATGTCGGTCTGGTCCGCGCAGCTTGGAAAGAAAAAGCTAGTCACCACCTTCCTCATTCTTACCCTGCTTTTGGGCTGCGTCTTCCTCGGCGTGAAGGCCATTGAATACCACGATAAATATGTCGAGCATCACATCCCCGGCGCCAGCTTTGACATCTACTACTGCCTCAACAATCCTTCCGCTTGCAACTTGAGTGGAAAAGCCCTCGAGGACGAGACCAAGGAAATTAACCAAGCGACCGAACACGAAGGCGGCCAACAAGCCCTCAACGCACATTCGCAGCTATTCTTCTCCCTATACTTTGGCATGACGGGCTTGCACGCTCTGCACATGGTGATCGGCGCGGGCCTGCTTGTTTGGCTGATCAAACAGTCCATCGCGGGCCGTTTTACGGCGCAGTACAACACGCCCGTCGAGAACGTCGGTCTCTATTGGCACTTCGTCGATATTGTCTGGATTTATCTTTTCCCGTTGTTGTATCTGATTGACCGGCATTAGCAGGCTCACTCTGGAGAGGCACGCGTGTCCGAGCACATTGTTTCGCCAAAACTCTATCTTTTGATTTTCGTCGTGCTCATGGTGCTCACGGGCACCACCGTCTACGCGGCCACCGTGGACCTCAATCATTACTACCGAGGCCTGAACGTCATCGTGGCCCTGGTAATCGCCACCTGTAAAGCCCTGCTCGTCGTGCTGTTCTTCATGCACGCGTATTACAGCTCCAAACGCACCCAGCTCATTATCGTCGCCGGCGTCTTCTGGCTCGCGATCATGCTTTCGCTGACTCTTGGCGATTACGCCAGCCGCTCCTGGGACGTCCACTAGCGTTTCGAGAAGCGGCGATTCGAGGTCGTTTCCGACCGAAGCCGCTCCGCCTAACTTTTCTGCATGCAGCGGACACTTGCGCCTCGTTGGGGTTTGTTCGGTTATTTTATTTTGGAAGGTTGCTGACAGGTCCGGAAGAAGATCCCGGGCCATCGTTGTTCGGGGAGAGTAATAGGGGGGAGAAACGAACCGGCCCAGCCCTCAATCCCCTAAAGGGATCCTCGGCTCGCCTCCCCCACTGTGGTTATTACTGCATCCCAGAAGCCAAGACTAACTCCTTTGTTTTCACTTTCTTGTCGCTTGATAGCCGGGTAAAAATGCTCTACCCCCGCGAAAATTTACGCGGCGGCTTCCCTCCCGCCGAGGCACGCTTGCCGGTGCGGTTCTTGTACTCTCCGGAGTACTGTACCTATCGCCAGGATCATCTCGGCCAACTGGCATGCCAAAAGCCCAACCATCCTCTGGGGTCCTCTCGGTCCTCTCGGTCCTCTCGACGATTCTTGACCCCGCCGAATTCTCCCTGCTATTGTGAAGAGTTATTCTGGCCTCAGTCTACCCACTGTGCGCCAGAGCTCCTGTGGAGGGAGCGTTCCAGTCTCATGGGCCTGACCAAACTCGTCATTCGGGGCGCGCGCCAGCACAATCTGAAAAACATCAGCCTCGAAATCCCCCGGAACACCCTGACGGTCATCACCGGACTTTCCGGCTCCGGTAAATCATCCCTGGCCTTCGACACCATCTACGCCGAAGGCCAGCGCCGCTACGTCGAATCGCTTTCCGCTTACGCCCGGCAGTTCCTCGACCAAATGGAACGCCCGGAAGTCGACGTGATCGAGGGCCTATCCCCTTCGATCGCCATCGAGCAGAAAACCACCACGCGCTCCCCGCGCTCGACGGTCGGCACGATCACGGAGATCTACGACTATCTCCGCGTCATCTACGCTTCGATCGGCGTGCCCCACTGCCCTCAATGCGCGAAACCCATCGCGCGCCAGTCCAGCGAGCAGATCGTCCAGGCCATCCTCAACGGCGAGCTATGCCAGCCCGACGATCGCATCATGATCTTGGCGCCCGTCGTTCGCGGGCGAAAAGGTGCCTACCGCAAAGAGTTTGAAAAACTCGCGCAAGACGGCTACGTCCGTGTGCGCGTCAACGGCGAACTCTTCCCCCTCGACGTTCCCCCGAGCCTTGACAAGCGCAAGAATCACACCATCGAAGTCGTCGTGGACCGCCTGCTCGTAAAGCAGGGCATCGCCGCTCGCCTCGAGCAGTCGATCGCCACGGCACTGAAGCTCGCCGGAGGCCTCGTCACTGTCGCCGTGGTCGGCGGCAAAGAGCATGTCTTCTCGGAAAAGCTGGCTTGTCCCGACTGTGGTATTTCCGTTCCGCAACTCGAGCCGCGTTCCTTCAGCTTCAATTCCCCGTATGGCGCATGCCCCGCCTGCAATGGCTTGGGCTCCAAGTACGATTTCGATCCTGCCAGAATTATCACGGACTGGACCCGTCCGCTGTTCGACGGCGGCCTCGGTCCCGGCTCCAGCTCTGCAATTCTCAAGCGCACGCTCGAACTCGCCGCCTATGCCTATCACATCGATTTGGAAACCCCCTTTGAAAAATTTACTCCCCGCATCCAGAACCTGCTTCTCTACGGCTACCCGCCTTCCGGCGGCCGTGGCGGTCCGGAACAAAACGAGCCGGCCGGCAAGAAGTCTCCGAGCGAAAAGGCTTTCCGCTTTCCCGGCATCCTGAAATTTCTGGATCGCAACTTCGCCGAATCCAATTCCGATTCGTACCGCGAGTGGATGACCCAATACATGTCAGCCACGCTTTGCAACGTTTGCCACGGCAAGCGCCTCCGCCCGGAATCTCTCGCTGTCAAACTGGCCGGCTACTCCATCGGTGATTTCACGGCACTCTCGCTGGCCGCCTCGCGCCCGGGCGTAGACAAAATCCTCTCGCAACTCACTTCTCGCCAGCGGGAAATTGCCGGCCGCCCGCTCGAGGAAGTCGCCGAGCGAATAGACTTTCTCCTAGCCGTTGGTCTCGGCTATCTCAGTTTGGACCGCTCCGCTGCCACGCTCTCCGGCGGCGAAGCCCAGCGCATTCGCCTGGCTACGCAAATCGGCTCGCGCCTCCGCGGCGTTCTCTATGTTCTCGATGAGCCGTCCATCGGCCTTCACGCCCGGGACAACGATCGTCTCCTGGGGTCTCTCGAACAGCTCCGCAATCTCGGCAACACCGTACTGGTCGTCGAGCACGACGAAGACACCATTCGCCGCGCCGATTTTGTCGTCGATCTCGGCCCGGGCGCAGGCGACGCCGGAGGCTACCTCGTTGCGCAAGGCAAGCCCGAGCAGATCGCCGCCAGCGCCGAATCACTAACAGGCCGCTATCTCAGCGGCGCCTTGCGCATAGCCGTTCCGGAAAAGCGTCGCAGTCCCAATGGCAAAGCCATCCAAATCCTCGGTGCCAGCGCAAACAATCTTAAAGATGTCGACGTGACGCTACCGCTCGGGCTGCTCACGGTCGTCACCGGCGTCTCCGGCTCGGGCAAATCCACGCTCGTCAACGACATTCTGTATCGTGCCCTCGCGCAGAAACTCTATCGTTCCATGGAGCCGCCCGGAGCGCACCGCGAGCTCCTCGGCGCCGATCAAATCGACAAGGTCATCGAGATCGATCAAGCCCCCATTGGCCGCACTCCGCGCTCGAATCCCGCGACCTACACCGGCGTCTTCGCTCCCATCCGCGAGCTTTTTGCCATGCTCCCGGAGTCGCGCGAGCGCGGCTACCGTCCCGGCCGCTTCAGCTTTAACGTCAAAGGCGGCCGTTGCGAAGCCTGCCAGGGCGACGGGCTCCGGCGCATCGAAATGAATTTCCTGCCCGATGTCTACGTTATGTGCGAAGTCTGTCGCGGCAAACGCTACAATTCTGAAACGCTAGCCGTCCGCTACAAAGGCCACACCATCAGCGATGTGCTAAACCTGCCCTCGTCCGACGCGCTGAAGCTTCTCGAAAACATCCCCCAGATTCAGCAAAAACTTTCGACGCTAGTCGAGGTCGGTCTTGGCTACGTCACCCTCGGCCAGTCCGCCACCACTCTCTCCGGCGGCGAAGCCCAGCGTATCAAGCTGGCCCGCGAACTCTCCAAGCGCCAGACCGGCCGCACTCTCTACATCCTCGACGAACCCACCACCGGCCTGCACTTTGACGACGTTCGCAAACTCCTGGACGTGCTCCAGCGTCTGGTCGGTCTCGGCAACACCGTGCTGATCATCGAGCATCACCTCGACGTCATCAAACAAGCCGACTGGATCATCGACCTCGGCCCCGAAGGCGGCGAAGGCGGCGGCCGCATCGTAGCCCAGGGCCCTCCCGAACTCGTGGCCCGCACCAAGAAATCCTATACGGGCCAGGCTCTCGCTCGCGTCCTTTCCGTTTCGGGCACAAATGGCGTTAGTGGCAACGGCTCCGGCGGCTGATTTGAACGCTCCGCTTACCTTGCTCCGTTTCACCGTTTCCCGGTACAGTGATTGCTCGGCCATGTCCATCTACGCCATCTCTCCTCTAATCCTCGGCGGCGTAAAAACCTACCCGTTAGCCTCTCGCAGGAGTAAAGTAAGCGTCCGCGAATTCGCCAAGCCTCCCGCCGGAAAAGCGTCCCTCACGAACTTTCTCGATTCGCTTCCCCATTTTCTCGCCGCCAACGATTTGCGCCATCTGCTTCGCTCCGTGCACCGCGCGCGGAAACAACGCGCCCCCATCCTCTGGGGCATCGGTGGCCACGTCATCAAAGTCGGCCTTGGCCCCGTGCTCATCGATCTGATGAAGCGCGGCTTCGTCTCCTCCATTGCCATGAACGGCGCCGCGCTTATCCACGATTTCGAAATCGCTCTAGCCGGCAACACCTCCGAAGACGTCGAAGCCGGCCTCGGAGCCGGCCAGTTCGGCATGGCCAGCGAGACCGGTGAATATGTTAACGAATTCTCAAAACTGGCCTCTCGCCTCGAGATCGGCTACGGCGAAGCCGCCGGGCAGTTCCTCGCCAGCGGCATCCTGAAACTAAGACACGCCGCCTCGAGCGTGCTCGTCAGCGCTTACCAGCAGCGCATCCCCGTCACCATTCATCTCGCCATCGGCACCGACATCCCGCACATGCATCCCGCCGCCGACGGCCCATGTCTCGGCGCCGCAACGTTCCTAGATTTCCGCCTGTTCTGCGCTCTCGTGAAACAAATGCACCCCGGCGGTGTGTACTTGAACTGGGGCTCCGCCGTGCTTCTTCCTGAAGTTTTTCTGAAAGCCGTGAGCATCGTGCGCAATCTCGGTGTGCCCTTCGAGCCAATCACCACCGCGAACTTCGACTTTATCCAGCACTATCGTCCGTTGCAAAATGTAGTGAAGCGTCCCACCGTATCCAAACGCGGTGGCCGCCAAACGGAATCGCGCGGCTACGCCATCACGGGCCATCACGAACTGCTCATGCCGCTGGTCGCCGCTGCGCTGGCAGCGGGCTGGCCAAAGACGCCGCTTCAAGGTAAACGATGACTCTCTCCGACGAAAACTCCCTTCTTCCACCGCTTCCGCCGGATCAGGCGTCGTCCTCCGAGTCTCCCGCGGAACCCGCACCCAGCGCGAGCCAGGCGGCTCCGTCCACCGCAGATATCCCGCTCGCCGGCGATCCCATCACCCTCGCCGCCACCCTCCCCTCCACCTTCCCCTCCGTAGTCCTTTCCGACGCAGCGCCTGTGCCCGAGGACTTGCGCATTTCCTGGTCCTGGGTGCACCTCGTCCTCTTTCTTTTTTTTGGCTTCGCCAGCTTGTTTATTGTTCAGGGTGGCTTCTTGCTTTACTACGCCCCCACCCGGCATTTTTCGAACGAAAAAGACTTCGAGCGGTTCGTTTTGTCCAAGCCCCAGTTCGCCATCGGCAGCATGGTTCTCTGGTACGCCCTGATTTTCCTTTTTCTCTACGTCACCCTGGCGGTCCTTCGCGGCTTTCCCTTCTGGCGAACTCTAGGCTGGAGAAAAATCAAGCGGCCCAACGGCGGCCGCCCGCGCAGTCCCTGGCTCTTCTTCTTTTCCGGCTGCGGTCTGAGCGTCGTGGTTTTTATGGTCACAGCCAAAATGCAACCGCGCGAGGATGTGCCGATCGAGGAGCTCTTCCGTTACAAAAACACTGCCATGCTTTTTATGGCTATGGCCGTTCTGGTCGCTCCGCTCGTCGAAGAAACCGTCTTTCGCGGTTATCTCTATCCGTTGTTTGCAAAATACTTCGGCGTAGCCACCAGTGTGATCATCACCGGCGTCCTGTTCGGATTGATGCACGGCGCCCAGCTTGGCTGGACCTGGGGCCTTGTTTTCGTGCTCATCGCGGTCGGTGTTATCTTCACCTTCGTTCGCGCCCGCACCGGCTCGGTCTTCGCTAGTTTTTTGCTCCACTTGGGCTACAACTCTACCATCGCCCTGGTCAGCATCCTGGCTACGCAAGGCTTCACCAAAATGCCGACCACGCACTGAGCGATTCGTCTTCTTCGCTCTCCTTCGCTACAATATTCTGTTCCGGGGATTCGCCTAAAATGTACGTAGCCCAACCCATCGAATGGACTGACCGCGGCGTCGTCATGTTAGACCAGCGCCTGCTTCCCGCCGAGGAAGTCAGCTACACCTACACCAATTACCGCGACGTCGCCAAAGCCATCCGCGACATGGTCATTCGAGGCGCCCCGGCGATCGGTGTTGCCGCTGCCATGGGAGCCGCGCTAGGCGTTCTTCATTCCTCTGCAAATTCCGTAGAATCCTTGCGCTCGGAATTCACAGAAATCTGCGACGCGCTTCTCGAAACTCGCCCAACCGCGGTGGACCTTTTCTGGGCCCTCGAGCGCATGAAACGCCGCTTTGCCGAACTCTCGGCCCATAATTCTGAGCTTTCCGAAATCCGCCAAGGAATGGTCGAAGAAGCCCGCCAAGTTCATCTAGAAAAAAAATCCACCGACGAGGCTATCGGCCGCTTTGGCGCCGAGTTCATGCCCACCGAGGGTCAGGTCATGACGCAATGCAATGCCGGCGCCCTGGCAACTGGCGGAATCGGCACCGCGCTAGGCGTAATTCGCGTGGCCTTCGAGCAGGGAAAGAAAATCCACGTCCTCGTCCCCGAAACGCGCCCCTACCTGCAAGGCGCGCGCCTGACCGCCTGGGAACTCCATAAAGGTGGCATCCCCCTGACCCTCATTACCGACAACATGGTCGGCCACTTTCTAAAAACCGGCAAAGTTGGCGCCATCGTCACGGGAGCCGACCGTATCGCCGCCAACGGCGATACCGCCAACAAAATCGGCACCTACCAGATCGCCGTTCTAGCCAAAGAAAACAAAGTGCCCTTTTACGTCGCCGCTCCCATATCCACCTTCGATCTTTCGCTTCCCGACGGCGACCACATTCCCATCGAAGAACGCTCCGCCCGGGAGGTCACCCATCTGCAAGGGGTTCGTATAGCCCCTGACGTCCACGCCGCGCATCCCGCCTTCGACGTCACGCCGGCCCGCTACATCGCCGCCATCTTCACCGAACGCGGCGTAGCCCGCGCCCCGTACACCGGTCGACTCCGCGCCCTAGCTGAGTCCGCGCAGCTCGCCGCCGCCGCCCCGACCGTTCGTTAGTCGAAACGGTTGCCTGGCCGTCTCTCGCCGAGCAGTTGTACGCGAAGATATGAAAACGTCACTCTCGATTGCTGATGCTGTCTCCCGAGAGTGATGCTCTTGTGCGGGTTGGCTTAATAATGCGGAATGCTCAGTCCAAATCTTTCCCAGAAACTCTGTTCGGCGCGCTTGCCGGAAAAACATTGTGCTGCGGCGCCGGCATGGGAATGTCCCCCATCGAATCCTGCCAAAGAAACTTGTTCAGCAGCGCCGTATCCGCCGCGTCCGCGTGGCTGAAATCCAAATTTTTCCCCTCTTTCCATTCCTTCGTGTTCATCTCATAGATCAGACCATTGTCGCGGTTGCGAAAATCGGCCGTAAAAGCCGGCTGCTGCCCCGTCCCGCTAAAAAGCGGCGCCATCACTGCGGCACGCGAATCGTTCGCGTTCATCGGCGGAACTCCAAGCAGCGCTTCAATCGTGCGCACCACATTGATGGTCGTGTAGAACGAATGGTCGACGAACGACCTGCTCTCATTCCCTGGCCCTCGAGCCTCGGGCGCGTACTTGCTGATGACCAGCGCGATGCTCCGGTGAGAGTCCACGTGATCCGGGCCGTCCTGCGCGTCGTCCTCCAGAATCAGAAACGCCGTATCGTCCCAATACGAACTGTGCGACACCGCGTCCACAACCCGTCCGATCGCCAGGTCATTGTCGGCAACGGAGGCAACCGGCCGCGGTTGGCCTTTCCTACCGCCCGCCGTGTGATCGTCCGGAAGCCGCAAGAGAATGAACTGCGGCATGGTGTCCTTGCCGGCATTGCGCGAAGCCGCAAACTGACCGAACTCGTTCAAAAATTCATCTGCGCGCAACTGATCCGGATAGGCCACTTCAAAATCCGGAAACAACGGATCGAAGTGCCCGCGCAATTCCGCTTCGCTGGCCACATTCTTCGCCAGAACCGGAATCGCCCACGGATAAGGGCTGGGCCCGCCTCGCGGCTCGCCGACATTTTTCTCAAGAGGCTCGCCTTTGTTGATCACCGCCCGCGCGCAATTCTCGCCCGCTGCTTTCGGCGGTCCGTTCGCCGGTTCTCGCTCGCCGCTCTTTTCGTTGCACCAGCGGCTGACGATATACTCGCCATAGTGCCGGTAGGAAACTCCATGGCTGGCAAAATTCTTCCATAGATAACCGCCGGTCGGCTCGCCCGCATCCGGAACCTCATCCTCGACGGAAACGCCGCTTAGCAAAGTACCCTCCGAATCGTAGGTATGCTCACTGCTGCGATAGCCGATCGGCCAGGTCTTCGCGATGTAGTCTGAGATGGACGCGGAATTCGACCACACATGTCCGTCCCCAGAAACATCTCCGCTGTCGTAGAAATTGTCGAGGATCCCGAATTGGCGCGCGAGCTTGTGCTGATTGGGAGTGACCTCCTCGCCGTACATCGTCAAAGAAGAGTCGCCGTTGCCTCCGGCAAGATCGCCAAACACCTGATCGTAGGTCCGGTTTTCCTTAATAATGTAGATCACGTGACGGATTTTGTTTTCACCGCCAGCGAACGGCACGCGGTCGCCGTTGCCCCGCAAGGCGTTGGTTTCAGCAACCTGTTTTGTGTACGCAGGCAAATTCGCGGTCACCTCCCCAAGCGGAATGCGCGCCAGCGAACCATGGATCATCGCGGGCCCGTACGGGTAACGCGGCCGGCCAGCGTCTCTTTTTCCGATCGGTTTCGGATTGGGTCCGGAACCCTTCCCCTTGGCGCTCCCGATGAGAAGGTCCTTCCCGCATGCCGCCACAACGGTCGGATACCACTCCGTAGGAATAAACCCCGCAGCCTCGACAAGCTGACCCGCGCTCTCTCTGGCAAGGTCAAAAACCGCCACGGAATCCGAAATGGAATTTGCGGAAAAGAGCGTCTTTTCGTCCGGCGAAAGCGCCAGATATTCCGGATCGCTGCCCCCGTATTTTTGTCCCGGAAGTTTGGTCGAGAGGTAAAACAAAACGTTTCCGGACCGCGCGTCGAGCACCGCGATTTCGTCGCGGTTGGTCAGCGCCACGTACAGCCGTGATTCGTCTCGATTGAACAGCAGCGCAGTGGGATGCGACCCTCCAGCCAGCGGTGTGTCTGGCTTCTCGAGCGGTATCATCCGCAGCAAGCGTCCATTCTCCAGGTCGAGCTCCGCGACCGAAGAAGCATTCCACAGGGAAACGAAGCCGCGTTTGCCGTCTCTGGTCATCACCGTCGTGTAGGGCAGCGACGCCGGTATCTGCTTGAAGGTGGAAAGATCAAAGCGATAGATGATTTTGCCGTCCGCCGTATTGAGCAGAACGGCTTCGTCGGAATTGTTGTTCGCGACCAGCAAACGTTCTTCGCCTCCGCTGCGGCCCACGCTAAGCCCTGCCGGGTAGGTGACCTCCTTGAGTTCCGCGCGCCGTCTTTTTCCCGCAGGGATCTCGGTTCGTGGCCCCAGCGGTAAGAATCGCTCTGGCAGCACGCGTCCGTTCAGAAACCCGTAAACGGCAATGCCGTTCCCGGTGCTCCCTTTCTTCTTTCCCAGCGGATCGGTGAGCGAGGCTATGCTCGCAAATATGTGTTGGCCGTCCGGGCTGAACGCCAGTCCGATAAAATACGTTTGCCGCGCCTTGCTCCCCAGCCGGTCGTCCGGCAAGTCCGTAAGTTCGTCGGTCTCAAGATTCAGCACCGAGAGAGACTGCTTCTCGCCCGAAGTGTAAGCGCCGTACCCGCTATGCAGCAGCACCGCGAACCGTTCATCGGGAGAAATGGCGATCGCCGTCGGTAAATTGTTGATGGGCCGCGGCGCGCCCGGAACTTCTAGAAGCAATTTGCCGTTCGGCAAGGGCACCGTCTGTGCCGCATCCTGCGCCCACAGAGCCGGCGCCGGGGCAGAAAGAAACAGGACAATCAGGAACGGAAAAGCGAGAAGTTCTAGGCCACCAAAGCGGTTTTTCATGGTGCGAGTATAACGGTTCCGCATCACAAATCGATAAACGCAGCTTTTCGAACGTGTCGCCATGGAATCACCCACGCAGTTCCTGAATGCTAACCGACCGTCCCACCCCCGGGCAACCGCCGCGCCCATCTCCTCCCGGTCTCGGATCTTTCCGCGGCCATGCTGGCCAGCAAGGCCTATCTTGTCTTGACGGCGCTAAGCGCCTGGCCTATGGTTTGGCCCTCAGATAAGATCGCACTCGCAGCACATTGCGTTCGCGCAAATGATGTTTACACGAAAGGTCGCACATGCCCGCCGTCGAGGCCAAAGTTTTTCACATCGATGCCCTCCGCGAGTTCAGCACTCGCATCTTCCTTCATTTCCATGTCCCCAAAGAAGACGCTGTTCAGGCAGCAGACGTTCTGGCCTCGGCGGACCTTCGCGGCATCGATTCGCACGGTGTGGCCCGCCTCTATAGCTACGTGGGAATGCTCAGCGAAGGCCACATCAATCCCAAGCCGAAGATTACAACCGTGCGTTCCACCATGAGCACCGCGACAATCGATGGCGATAACGGCCTCGGCCTGGTCGTCGGCCCCCATGCGAATCGCATCGCCATGGACATGGCGGAAAAAGCCGGCTCCGGCTGGGTCAGCGTCTCGAACACCAATCATTTCGGCATCGCCGGATACTACGTCCTCGAAGCTCTGGGGCGCGACTTGATCGGCTGGGCCATGACCAATTCCAGCAAGCTGGTCACGCCGTTGTGGGGCATGGAACGCATGCTCGGCACTAATCCCATTGCCATCGCCTTCCCTGGCAAAGAAGAACCGCCCATCGTGATTGACATGGCCACCTGTGCTGCCGCCTACGGAAAAATCGAGATGGCCCGCCGCAAAGGCGAAAATATCCCCATCGGCTGGGGAATCGATAACCAGGGCCGCAACACCACAAATCCCGATGACCCCGTCGACGGTGGCTGTCTCCTTCCCCTCGGTTCCGATCGCGAACGCGGGGGACACAAGGGCTACAGTCTAGCGGTCATGGTAGATGTGTTGTGCGGCGTGCTGAGCGGAGCGAACTGGGGCCCGTTTGCTCCGCCCTTCGCGTTGCGTCAGGAAATTCCGGCGCGCAGCGTCGGCAAAGGCATCGGCCACTTCTTCGGCGCTATGCGCATCGACGGCTTCATTGAAGCCGACGCCTTCAAGCGCCAGATCGACGATTATATCCGCGTCTTCCGCGCCACCAAGCCCGCTCCCGGCACCAACGGGCCGCTCATTCCCGGCGATCCCGAACGCGAAGCAGAACGCGAACGCCGCAAGAACGGTGTGCCGCTCATCATGCCTATCGTCGAAGACTTGCGCACGATCTCCAGGCAAACGGGCGTCCCATTCGAATGACCTCGCAGCTGCCGTGAACCTTGCCGCCAAGGCGTTCGAACAGCAAAGTTCGGCGAGAACCAAACGCAAATTATTTTGCTTTAGTGATTTAGAGCCGCTGACGGGGGTGCGCTCGCGAGTCTCTTTAAATCGAGCGCGAGAGCCGTCAACGCTAGGTCGAAGTTATTGTCATGGGTTTTCTGCAAGTACGCCACGGTGATCGACTCCGTCAGTGCCCAGAGCACATAGTGCGTTTTCCGGTCGAAGATCACCAGCCGGAACATCGGCAGCGGGTCTGACGCGCCGTTCTGCTTATTGGGAGACGCAGGCCCATAAGGCGCGATCAGTCGCAGCTCAAACACCAAGTCCGCTTCCGCTGGATCCCGAACAAGCTGGTATCTCCCCCAACTCTGAACGCCCGCATAAAATTCGTTATACGCTCGGTCTGGATCCCCGCTGAACGGATGCGGAAAAAGCCCGCTGTCGGCGCCGGCATTCGAGATGAAGACGGTTTTGGCATTGAGAAGCGCCGGCGGCACCGGTGCCAACGACACAGGAAGGGCAGGTGCTTGCGCGGCGGCTTCGACGGCGAACAAAAACGCAGCGCCTGCAAACAGAAATAATTTCAAAGAAGTTACGTTTCGCACGGCATCCTCCAGCCACGACCACGACCCAGCCGCTCTCTAAATCAAGAGACGTGCTATGAGTGTGAATCGTTTCGGTGCCGTGCCTTTGGTGTGCTCGGAGGAGAATCGAGCAACAGCGATTCGTCATTGCGACACGAGCGAGGCGGGGCGCTTTCTATACGTCAGGCTGGCCGGATGGCCATGACGATTCTTTCACGCCGGCTGAAAAGCGCGAAGAAGCCAAGGATCTGCTTCCAAGGGAAATATTTCTTGTTCAGAAGTCCCATGGCCCGTGCGGATTCGTCCCCGGTCACAATCTCGACGCTCGCGTCGGCCCACTCGCCGAGGGGCGCGCCCTTTAATGTGCAAGGCGCGATTTTCACGCGCGGATTGTTGCGAATGCGTTTTACTTTTCCGGTGTTTCCGATGGTGTACATGTAGAGTCGCGCCTGGTTTCCGGCGAGATCGCTGGCGGGATCCGCGGCGAACCATACTGGCGTCTTCACACCCTCGCCACTCTTCTTGAACGTCTCGAGACTGATATATTGGTGGTCGCGAAATGCTGCAAATCCCATGGCGTCGCTCCTGACCCTTCGATGCAGGCCATCTTCGAGGCGGTACAAGCAAAAAGGGCAAGCTCGCCAGTAGCCTGCCCTTTCGGGTAATGCCATCCGCGTTTTTCTCGGATTACTGTGCCTGCCCTGGCGGTTGCCCGCCTCGCTTTCTCGGCACTGCTTTGGTCCCTCTGTCTCGGCCAAACTGCTCTCGTCGCCCCGCTTACTTCCGGCGGACGTAGGTCACGTCTTCCGTGAAGGCGTCCTTTTGATCCTTGCGGAAGGTCCAGGTGGTTCTGAAATGATCGTTGTCGATGAAGGTGTACACGGCATGATGCATGTGTCCGTCGTTCGGGCTCTTCAGGTTGGTCGCGCCCTCGAACTCGAACGTCAGCGTCTTGGTGTCCGGCGCATAATTTCCGTGCATGGTCGGCTGGTTGCCCGCCATGCAGTAGTGCGTCATCTTCAGTTGGCCCGCATCCAGGTAGTAGAGCGTAACCATCTCCACCGCTTGGCCCGCGTTCGTCATCTGCACCCTTTCGATCACCGCCGTTCCGCCGGCCGTCAGCTCGAGGTCCAGGGTAGCCTTTTCCGTGTTGGACTTCCCTGTCTCCCAGTGGCCTGCCAGCGACTTCAGTTGCTCAAAAGCCGCCGTGCCGTTGTCTCCTGCCCTGGCTGGCCCGATCGCAAACGCGAACACCATTGCCGCTCCAGCCGCCAAAACTTTCGTGCTCGTTCTCATGTTCCGGAAACCTCCCTTTCAGTTTATGAACTAACTCAACCGCTAGAAACATTGCCGCTTTAAACTCATCGCCTAACCCGTGGCGCTTCCACCTGAGTTCCAAATTTCTGCGTCGCAAATCCGACGATGACGCCCAGCAACATGCCAGGCAGCATGATGTCCCAGAACGAAGCCATCCCCGCCCACAGAATCACCACGAGACTCAGCAGGGCACCAATCGCCGCACCGGCGAGCAGGCCCAGAGCCATCGAACGCAATTTTTGGCTGACGTAGCCGATCGCAACCCCTGCCAGCAAACCCTTCAGCAGTGAGGAAGTAATGACGCCGGTCATCACCGGCGCGAGGGACGGCTCGAGGAATCCGCTGAGGCCGTCCAGCAGCCCCAGCGTGCCTCCCACAGCCAGTCCCAGCATCGGTTTCCCGAGACTCATGACGTTCCCCTGCGTGCGCGCCGTTTGTCCGAGCGCGCCTTGTTCGACCGCCAGGCCTTTCCGTGCCACTTCACTTGGCATTTGCGTCCATCTGCATCACGCCGAAAAGATTGCCTTCCGTGTCTTCGCAATATGCGAAGTAGCCCACGCCAGGGATCGGAGTTTTCGGTATGATGTTTCGTCCGCCGGCCTTGACCGCTGCGTTCACCGCTCGGTCAACCGACAGAACGCCGATGGTGTTGGTGGTCGAGGTAATGGCGCCCGGCTTTTTCATCATTCCGCCGTTTATGCCCGGTGTTCCTTCCGTTCCGGTGGTTACCATCCAGTACTCGGTGGGACCGGCCCACTTATCGAACTTCCAGCCGAACACCTGTCCGTAGAACGCCGCGGCGCGGTCCGGTTCCGCTGCGGGTATTTCAAAATGAATGACTCGAGACATAGTTCTCCCTCCTTTGATTTACGAAGCGAAACGTTTGTCGTTGCTTTCTGCTTTGTTCAGCGCGTAGCCGGCGTGGTTGCCGGCGCTGCTCCGTAGCGCTGCGTTGCAAAACCTACGATCATTCCGACGATGCTGCCGGGAAGAATGATTGCGAGATAATAGCCGTGTTGCATGTAAGCGACCAGGAAAGCCAGCACAAAACCAACCGCCAATCCAAACAGGATCCCCAGAGGAACCGAATTCACTTTGCGCGCGAAGATTCCTGCAGCGACTCCGGCGATGAGACCCTTTACCGTGGACCCGATGATGATGCCCGCGAGCTGGGTTCGTACTGCGGGTGTGAACCACGCTGTGGTCCCGTCAATAGCGCCCAGCAGAGCACCCAAGAGCAATCCGATCAGGATCTTGTTCATTTGTCCGCCTCTCCTTTTCTTTCTCTGATGTTCTTTACAACGTTGCCTGGATTTCCTTTAGGTTTATCTTTTCAAAACCAGCAGCAGGATCACGCGCATCACCAAGTAGGCCAGAATCAGCAAGATAAAGAAGCGGTAGCGGCGGTAGAAGCGCGTCAACTTCTCGAAGATGCTCTCCGGATGCGCTCCGACTGACAAACCATCAAGATAACGGGAGACATCCTGGCCGAGTTGTTGCACGGCGGGATAGCGCGATGCGGGCCGCTCGGCCGTGGCCTTTCGGCAAATCGCTTCGAGCGAACGGTCGAGTCGCGGAGTGAATCCAGGAGTTTTTTGCGTGAGGATGAACCGCAGCAGCGCGCCGAGTGAGAAAATGTCGCTGCGCGCGTCCAGCACTTCAACTTCTCCGCGCGCTTGTTCCGGGGACATGTAGCCTGGGGTGCCCATCACCGTGCCATGGCCGGTGATGACAGAACTCTTGGTCGAGTCGCCCGCTTCGCCGGGCTGTTTTGGCTTTTCGAGAATGGTGGCTTCCGGGTCGGCGGCAACAGCAACCCCCGGTTGCTCGCCGCGCAGGATTTTCGCCAACCCCCAATCCATCACGAGCACTTCGCCGAACGGACCCACCATGATGTTCGCGGGTTTCAGGTCGCGGTGAAGCACGCCGCGCGCATGGGCAAAGGCGACCGCCTCGCAAATGCGCAAGAACAGCCGCAAGCGATCCTGCACCGACTCCACACCCTCGATGAATTTGTCGAGGCGCTGGCCTTCGACGAATTTCATGGTGTAGAACACGCGTCCATCCGCAAGCGTGCCTACATCATGCACCGGGACGATTCCCGGGTGTTCAAGCCTTGCGAGCACGCGGGCTTCGCGCATCAGCCGGTTTGCCAAATCACCGTGCGTGCCAGGGACGTCCAGCACTTTCAGAGCGACGCGGCGTTCTAATGTTTCGTCTTCCGCCGCATAGACGACGCCCATGCCGCCGCGAGCCATGCGTTCAAGCAAACGGTATCGCGTGCCTGTAAGATCCGGTTCTTCCGCGCCCGCGCGGAGGCGCTCGATGGCTTTGTCCGAGAGCGATTTCATTTTGCTTCCCAGCCAAACAAAGACCGCGCTTCGCGCTGGAATTCCTCCTCACTGCCGCAGACATCGCCGAGCCGCTCCAGCGCGCCGCGCCGAAATTCCCGCCGGGCCCAGGCCAGAGCATTCGTTACGTCTGTGACTGGAATTGCGTATTCGGCCGCCAGCTGCTCGTATGAGATCGTTTCGTCGCCCGAGAGGTCGTATTCCTCGAAAAGGCGGAATGTTCTTTCCCGTTCGTTCGCTTCGCAATACCTCCGCAAGTCCTCGACGGCCAGCTCGAACAGCCCTCGCACCCACTCTTTCTCGAAAAAGTCTTCGAGCGATTCGGCGGAAGGGATCGCGGCGGGATCCATCGCGGCACCTCCCAATTCTTCTTCCGCTCCCGCAAAATCGAGAGCGACATGCGAGACATGGCCGCCGCGTTTCTGACGCTTCGCGGCTTTCTCCTCGTTTATCACGAAACTGTCCACGCATACGCGCAGATAGGTGCGCAGGCGGCTCTTGGCCGGGTCGAATTTGTCGAGCAGCCGGCGTTCGATCACCTGCACAAAAAATCCCTGGGTCATGTCCTGGGCGTCTTCGGTCGGGCGGTTCCAGCGCAAGCGCACGTATTTGTAGACCGGTTTCCAGTACGCCGCGCACAGCGTATCCATCGCGCGAGCCCGCTCCGCTTGGTCGCTGCTGCGCGCCGCGTCAATCACCGACCAGCGCGTCAGCGGAAAGCGATCACCGTCCTGTTTTGATTTGTCGTTGTTCATTTCTCGCTGGTCATCCACAGTTCAGAAAAGGTGCGCGCCCGTGCCGGAGGAGTCTATGCACGAAGGCCGAAGCTGGCAAGGCGTCTCTGTCCCACGCGCCGCGACCATTGGAGTGGTGCAGGAGAGCAGATTTTGGCATGGCGCCCCCCGGGGCGACGTTGGGCGAACTAGCCGCCGTTTCTTTCTAACCGAATTCGAAGGACCTGCCGACCGAGATCGGGACACGCGCACTAACTGAAGATATTCGTGTTCAGGAATTCGTTCCGGAATTTACCTTGTGGGTCGAACTTTTTGGTTAGGGCCATGAACTGGGGCAGCTTGCTGTAGATGGAGTGGAGTTGCTGGGGAGACATGGTGAAGAGTTTGCCCCAGTGAGGGCGGGCTCGGAAGGGGGCGAGCTCTTTTTCGATGATGGGCAAGAGTTTGCTGACCGCCGGCCAATCTTGTTTCCAGGTGAAATGAATCGTGACGCAAGGTTGCTGGTAACAAGGACTCATCCATAGGTCATCGGCGGCGATGGCGCGGATTTCTGTGATCAGCAGGTGCGGAGTGACCTGGTCGCGGAGCCGTTCCACGGCGAGGATGGCTTCGACGGCGTGCTGGCGCGGGACGAAGTACTCTGATTGCAACTCCTTGCCGGCGCTGGGTGTGAAGCCCATGCGGAAGTGCGGGAGGCGTTCGTACCAAGGGCCGGGGACGCCCATTTGCTCGGTGCAGTTTTCGGCGGAGAGTTCCGCAATGGGGTGGAGATTTTTGCTGGCCAGTTTGGCGCCGAAGAATTCCGGCGTGGCGTCCAAGGCTTGGCCTTTTTCAACGCGGCTTTTTAGCCAAACTTCGCTGAAACGCTGGTTTTGCCAGTCGGTGAAGAGGCTGACGCTGTAGGCGCTGGCCTGGATGGCGTCGAAGTGATTTTTCATCGCGCTGAAGGAGAGATTTTCGTAGACATACTGGCGCATCTGGTAGGTGGGCTGGATATCGAGCGTGATTTTTGTGATTACGCCGAGAGCGCCTAGTCCGACGACCGCTCCATTGAAAAACTGAGTGTCTTGACGGCGCGAGAGTTTAACTACGTCGCCGCCGGCGGTCACGAATTCCAAAGCGGAAACCGCGGTGGCCAGATTGCCGTTTTTTTCGCCGGAGCCGTGTGTTGCGGTGCTACAGGCGCCAGCGACGGAAATGTGCGGCAACGAGGCCAGATTCGCGAGCGCGAAGCCTTGGTTGTGGAGCAGCGGGGACAATTGACCGTAGGTGATGCCGGCGTCCACGGTGACAGAGCGCGCCTGGGGATCGAGAGAGACGATTTCGTCCAACGGCTTCAAGGACAGAAAAGTGTCTCTAGTGTCGGCAATGTTGTTGAAGCAGTGGCGCGTGCCCAGGACTTTCAGCTTGGCTTGTTTCTTGACGAAATCCTGAACCTCGTCGAACGACTTGGCGGCGTACAGACGGTCTGTGCCGTATGCGAGGTTGCCGGCCCAGTTGGTCAGTTTGTCAGTTCCGGCCCAAGCCAGGAGGCGTAAGACCGCGGGGCTGGCCATCGTGGCGGAGGAGAGCTTGAGAAAGGTGCGTTTGTTCATGGCTGGCTCGGGATTTCCTTTTTGATCTCCTAAGCGGCGCCATAGTACACCCGTCTTAACGGTTCGCGACACTTGGAAACGATTTCGAGCGGGAGCGCCCCGATCCAGAGGCTTGTCCATTTCGGATCGTGGTGTCGGGAAACAATCCGTTCCACGCCACGCTGGCAAAGGCCGACCAACGGTCGAAACAAAACGCGAAGGTGTATCGATGTGGACAGATATCGGTCTCCGTTCTTCATAAGATGGGCCTTCGGAGAAAGTAAGACGACTCCTCTCGGGAGAGTCAACCGCCGGGGATACTCCCGCTGGCCGAGGGACCAGCGCTTTCTTGTTGCGAGGAGGGTACTTGCGCGCAGTTGCAGAAGGTGCCGCTTCATTTCCGAACGGAGGACTAGCAATGGCAACAGCACCTATGGGCGGTCTGGAAGGCTTGCGCTTGCCGGACTTGCTGGTTTTAATCAAGCAGACGGCGGAATGGGCACGAAACCGCCGTGTCCTCGACCCGCGCGCAGCTATCGTGCCGGACGAGATTCTCGAAGCGAAGGTTTTGTACACCCGGGCGAGGGCCTGGCTGTTGGGAGAGAGCCCACGGCGCGCAGAGCCCAAATGGCGGAGGCTTGGCGAAGTGGAAGCTGCGTTCTTCGCCCTGTACGATGCCTTACGATCACAGATTACTTCTCCACTCTTGATGAACGCGAAGAACATCGACGGCTGGCAACCATAGCCGATTCTTGATGGCACTTGGCCCGGTCGTTCGAGGGCCATTCCGCCCGTCCCCTCCGTTTCGCCATCCCGCCCATTTGTCGATCAAGTTCTCGTCCATCCTGCCCTACGCCCTAAGCGGAACTAACCTAATCCGGCCAGCTCTTGTTCCGATCGAATGGTGGTGTCTTCGGGACGCAATGCGTTCCGCCTCCGCTATGGGCAGGCGACGCATCGGTGGGCGGCGCATTGGCTCCCCGCTGTGAGCCATGTACTACTCATACCGGAGGGCTTCGACGGGATCGAGGCGGGCGGCCTTCCAGGCGGGGTAGACGCCGAAGACAATTCCGATTAGCGCGCAGAGGACAAGCGCAGTGATGATCCAGAACAGAGAGAGGACGGCGGGGAAGTGAGCGCCGTAGTGGAGGAGGAGGCTGATTCCTGAGCCGAAGGAGACGCCGATCACGCCGCCAATGGCGCTTAGGGTTACGGCTTCGATAAGGAATTGGATGAGGATGTTGCTGCGCTTTGCGCCTATGGCCTTGCGGACGCCGATTTCGCGGGTTCGCTCGGTTACCGAAACCAGCATGATGTTCATTACGCCGATGCCGCCGACGATCAGGCCCACCGAAGCTACTGCGAACATCAGGATAAAAATCAGGCCGCTGATTTTTTGCCAGAGCTCAAGAAAATAGTCGGGAGTGAAGATCGCGAAATCGTCGGGCTTGTCATTAGGGAGACGGCGCTTGCGGCGGAGGAGGTCGCGCATTTCGTCGACGGCTTGCGTGACGTTGTCGGGATCGGCGGCTTTCGCGAAGATGACGTAGTCCTTCTTGTTGGGATAGAGCTTGCGCAGCGTGGTTACCGGCATGTAGGCGGAATTGTCCTCAGGGTTGGAGCCACCGGAGATGCCTTGGCGTTGTTTTTGGAGAGTGCCGATTACCGTGAAAAGCTGGCCGTCGATGGTGACTTCCTGGCCGATGCTATCGGTGACGGATTCCGGGAAGAGGGTGCGTACGGTGTCGTAGCCGAGGAGGACCACGGGGGCGCGATGCTCCGAGTCGGTGTCGTTGAAAAAGCGGCCTTGCTCGATTTTCAGATCGAAGATTTCACCGATGGATGGCTGGTTGCCTTGCAGGATCACGCTTTTCGCGCGGTAGACGCCGTGGCGAACGTCCGCCGTGCCAGAGCCGAATTCTGGTTGAAAAATGCGCATGGAGGCGGAGGCCGCTTTGATGTGGGGAAGCCTGGCGATGTCCTCAGCCCATTCCGGCTGGAGTTCTTTGCGCGTGAACCATTCGCTGGGCGGGCGAGAGAGAGAAGCCCAGGGGAAGCGGTAGGCGATGATGGTGTCGGAGCCCAGTTCGCGGATGCCGCCGAGGACGTTGTCATTGAGGCCGTTGATTACGGCGGTGACCGTGATGACCGTGGTGATGCCGATAACGATGCCGAGGATGGTTAGGGCGGAGCGTAGGGAGTTTTTGCGCAGGGTGTCGAGAGCTAGCAAGACTTCGTCGCGGAATTTCAGCGCGCTTTGCTTGCCGCCTAGCAAGCGCACGGGTAGCACTGGTGTATGCGTGTGCGGTAGTGCTTTCCCAAGCGTTGCCATGGTATCCGTTCCACTCTTACTTCAGCCCAGCCGGGCTCTAGGCCAACCTCTTTTATCATTCCGATCTTAACGCTACAACCGGATCCAGTCGCGCGGCTTTCGACGCAGGATAGGTTCCAAAAAATAACCCCACACTCAAGGCCACGAGCAGGCCGCCGATGACGGACCAGAGTTGGACAGCGCTGGGCAGCGGCGAGACGATCGACACAAGCTGCGCGGTAAGGACGCCGAAAAGGACCCCTAGCGCGCCGCCGAAGAGCGAGATGGTGGAGGATTCGATCAGGAATTGACGCAGGATGTCTCCGCTGCGGGCGCCAAGGGCTTTGCGCAAGCCGATTTCGCGGGTGCGCTCCGTTACCGAGACTAGCATGATATTCATGATAACGATGCCGCCGACGAGAAGCGAAATCGAGGCAATCGCGATGGTTACCAGAAAGAAGCTGCTGCTAATGTCCTTCCAGAGAGATAAGAAGGAGTCGCTGGTTTCGATGGCGAAGTCGTCTTTCTTGCCGTAGTCGAGATGACGCCGGCCACGCATGATTTGGCGGACTTCGTCGACGCTTTCCTGAATGGTACTGGCTGATCCGGCGCGGGAGGTGATGCGGAGCGAGTCGTTTTGCGTGCCGTATTCTTTATTGTAGGTGGTGAGTGGAAGGATGATCCAATTGTCGAGAGAGGTGCCCAGTGCGGAGCCTTCCTTTTTGCCGACGCCGATGACTTGGCAGGGGATATTGCGCCAGCGAACTTCTTTTCCGATGGGGTCCATGCCGGGCAGCAGGTTTTCGACGAGGTCATTGCCGATAACGCATACCGGGGCGGCTTGTTGGAGGTCTGTTTCGGTTATGTGGCGGCCGGCGACGAGATCGACATCGTAGAGCTCGGGCATCTGGGGCGTCCAGGCGCGGAGGTTGGTGTCTTTCAGAGAATTCAGGCCGCTCTTGACCTCCAGACGTCCGCCGAAGGAGGCGCCGATTTCCTTGCAGGATTTGCAGAGTTCGCGGACGGATTGGTAGTCCTCGTAGGTGATGCGCTTGCGCTTTTGAAATTCGAGGTAGTCGTCGACATTGGTGATGATGGAGGGCGTTTTGGCTACTCCAAAGACATCCGCGCCGAGGCGGAAGACCCTGGTGGCGACGTACTGGTTGGCCCCATTAATTAGGCTGACGACGGCGATCACGGCGGCTACGCCGATAACGACTCCTATGAGGGTCAGGACGCTGCGCAACTTGTGCGCCCAGAGGCTGCTCGCGGCAATAGCCACGGCCTCCTTGAAGTTCATTGTGGTTGCGCGGGCCATTGGGGTTCTTGCCTAAGTATACGTGCGGGGAGCTGGTTAAGTATCGGTCACTGAGGGCCTTCGAACAAAGATCAAAAAAGGGTGTTGATACAGGGCCCAAGGAGGGAGTCGAAAAAGGGGGGCTAAAAAGAGGGTCGGGAATCCGGAGTGGGGTTCCGGATTCCCGGGGGTTCGAGGGTTAAGGCGGGGATGGATCAGCGGTTGGTACGGAGAAGCTCTGCGACCAGGGTGACTTGACTCTGAGTCTCGCTCTTTGCGATCTGCGCCATTTCCATTTCTCGTCGGGACTTAGAGAGTTGTCGTCCGCGGGAATTACCTGCGGTCCAGACTTCGGAGAGGAAATAACGATCGCCGTAGCGGTTGAAAATCATCTTTGATTCGGTCTGCATCTCGGTCTTGACCACTGGGTTGGTGTTCATAAACGCCGACGCGGCGGCATCTTTGCGGTCAATTAAGAGAAGCGTTCGTTCGGGAGCCGTAACCTTGATCGAATACTCCCCGGCGGGAAGCGTCATGTTGCCGGCCACGAAGTCGAAGGGTATATTGACGACCAACATCTCCTGCGCCTGGGCCACTCGGCTGAAAGCCATCACCGTCAGCGCCATCATGCCGGCCATAACCAAAGCTCGCGTTTTCATAGGACACTCCTTTTTCTTGCTCGCTAGCGGCCTCTAAGCCGAACTGCTTGCCGCTTGGTTCGTTACCGGGTCAGCTGCTCAACATGGTGTCGACTTTCGCGCATTCCAGGGCGCGGCACAATGCACGGGGTGTGAACTCGAGGGCGACTGTGGGTGAACAAGTAAGTGAGGGGAAATAGGGGAGTTAAGCGCCTACCGACGCGGTCGCGATTGGCAGAAGGAGTGGTATAGTCTCGGAGTGCACGGGGAATTATCGACATGCCTAAGCCTGCTCGCTCGGCGAATCTAGTGCGGTTTGATGTGTTTGAGGTGGATTTGCGCGCCGAGGAATTGTATAAGGCCGGGCGCAAAATAAAGTTGCAAGTCCAGCCGTTTCATGTGCTTCAGATCTTGCTCGAGCAGCCTGGGGAAGTTGTTACCCGGGAGGAGTTGCAGAAACGTTTGTGGCCGGCGGACACATTCGTGGATTTCGATCACAGCCTGAATACAGCGATCAAGAAACTGCGCCAGGCCCTGTGCGATGACAAGAAGAAGCCGCGTTTCGTCGAGACGCTGCCCAAGCGTGGCTACAGGTTTCTGGTTGGCGTGAAAAGACCTGCGGGGGGTTCCGCCGCTCGGGAGACGCCGGTTGCTGCGCTCGCCAGTGCGAAGGAAGCGGCTGCGTCTCCGTGGGTGGGGCGCGTGGCCAAGGTTTACTGCCAGGACGGAGTTTCGTTCGCCGTGGTGGCGATTGATGAGGCGGCCTCTGCGGAAAGACAAAGACTCGATGCCGCGAATGATGATGTGGGGTTGTCACTCTTGATTGCTTCGCAGAGGCTAATCATGTTGCCAGCAGAGACGCCGGTGAGGGTTATCGAGGTCGAGCAGACGCATGCGCGCTGCCACGCGCGAGTTTTGGAGGGCGAGCACTATGGCAAGACGGCTTTGCTGCCGCTGAAATTGCTTGCGGAATCCAAAGAGCTTGGTCCGGTTCGCGGGCCGCGGCAGTGGAACCTTGTCCGCTAGCTTCCGACGTTCAGCTCGGATGGCGAATGCGTTCGGCCAGCGCGCGGGCGCGTTGGCGGCCAATCTCGACGAAGCGGGAATCGCTGGCGATTTGGTCGAGTGTGGCCAGAGCGCGCTGCGGCTCGGGCAGAAGTTTGTGGTTCAGATCGGTTTCGAATTGCAAGAGCGCGTCGTTGATGCCCAGGCGGTCGTACTTCATGCGGCGCTCCAGCAGCGTGACCAATTCCTGCTGGCGGGCCAAGCCTTCGAAGATTTGCATCAACTGAGTTGCCGCTGAATTCAACGTGTAGTTGAATTTTGTTTCGTGGCTCTCCGAGCCTTTTTCCCAGCGGAAGGATTTTTCGCCCAGATTGGCGATCCTGCGGTGAACGTCCAGATCCTGCCCCTGAAAGTTTTTTAGCTGGGCGGCCAGTTCGAACATTTTTTCGCGCAATGGGGCGCTTACCTCAAAGGGTGCGGCTCCGGGGTCTTCCTCGAGCTGGCGGATTTCGAAGGTGGCAGCATCGGAATCGTCGTGGACGATGATCTCGATGAATTCCGGCGAGCTGGATTTGAAAATGCGGCGATAGGAGAGCTTTGCGTGGGCAGCGGCTGGAGACGGCGCTGCCAGAGAGGCTGCTGCTGCGGGCGAACTGAGGAGAATGCTCGCGAGCGATGCCCACAGAACAAACCGCTGAAGAAGAGTCTTCATCGTGAGATTACGATGCGCGGCGCATGTTGTGAGTTGCGCCGCCGTGTGGGACTGCCGCTCTTAGAGCGCGGGGCTCGGCGCGCAACTTGGTACTCGCGGACATGTCCGGAAGTCCAAAGCGCTGCCGGACTTGTTCAGCCTGCAAATGGCAGAGCGCCACGGCCAGGGCATCGGCGGCATCGGAAGGTTCCGGAGTTTCGGTCATGTGCAAGAGCGCGCGGACCATTAATTGCATCTGCTTTTTGTCCGCCTGGCCGTAACCGGCCACAGAGGCTTTCACCTCACGCGGCGAATAACTGTGAACCGCGACGCCACGCTGCGCCGCCGCCAAGAGCACCACGCCGCGGACCTCCGCGAGCCGCAGGGCCGTTCTCATATTCAGAGCGGTGAAGACCGATTCCACGGCGAGGGCGTCCGGTAAAAATTCGTCCATGAGTCGGCAAAGCAGCGCGTGAACGTCCTGAAGCACGGCACCGAGGCACTCTTTCTGTCGCATGGGCGCGACTTTGAGTGCACCATAATGCAGCATACGGCAGCGGCGGCCGTCGCTCTCGATGATTCCATAGCCGGTGGGGCCTGCCGATGCCGGGTCCACGCCCAGTACACGAAAACAGCCGTTCCTGGCCGTAGAGCTTGCGGCTGGGCTTCGAGCTTTCATCGACTTAAGTCTACGGCGTTCGCCGCGTCCCTGCCACAGGTTTGTCGGCTGGTTTCCCGGCAAAAGGAAAACGGCCATTCCGGTACGCCGGAATGACCGTCACAAAGTGAGACAGACATGGCTGTCTGTCTCTTTCCATTTTAAACCGGCTCCAAGCGTTAGTTCGCTCCAACGGCCGCCTGAATCTCCGACTCATCGATGTCAAAATTTGCGTATACGTGCTGAACGTCGTCGTGTTCTTCGAGCGCTTCGATGAGCCGCACCATTTGCGTGGCCTGCGGGCCGGTGAGCTTGATGTAATTTTGCGGCACCATGCTGATTTCCGCCGAAGTTGGCGTAATGCCTGCTTTGACCAGCGCCTCTTTAACTTTTTCGAGAGCTTCTGGCGGCGTCACGACGTACCAGCCGGAGCCATCATCCTTTAAATCATCCGCGCCTGCCTCGAGAACAATGTCCATCATTTTGTCTTCGGTGGCGGCTTCCTTCGGTACCACGATTTCGCCCTTGCGGTGGAACATCCAGCCCACGGCGCCCGTCTCGGCGAGGTTTCCGCCGTTCTTGCTTATTAGGTGGCGAAATTCGCCGACGATACGGTTGCGGTTCGTAGTAACGGCTGAGATCAGCATACCGACGCCGCCCGGGCCATAGCCTTCGAAGGTGACTTCTTCATATTGTTCGCCTTCGAGCTGTCCCGTGCCTCGCAGGATGGCGCGCTCGATATTTTCGTTCGGCATGTTTTCGTTTTTGCCGGCGAGGATGGCGGTGCGCAAACGGGGGTTCGAGTTGGGATCGCCGCCGCCGATTCGGGCGGCGATGGTGATTTCGCGGATCACTCGGGTGAAGACGCGACCGCGCTTCGCGTCGGTGGCCGCCTTCTTGTGTTTAATGGTGGCCCATTTTGAATGCCCAGACATGACAGATCCTCTTTTTTGCGTGCTCCCGGCCTGGCGGGATCCACGTTGAGTGAAATTTCGTGCGACCGCGCGCCACGTGAGTGGCGGTTAGGCGACGCGACCCCGCAAGGCGGGGCTTTACTGTGCGGAGACTTAGGGTATACCGCAACCCCTGCGGAACTGCGCCAGTTTAGCACAGCCTTCGTGTGCGCGAAACCGGGTATACTCGCTGCCTCGCTCTTGGCGCGCCTCTTTGCGCTCGAACCGTTTGCCTAGTTTCGCCGACTTCTCGGTCGCAACCGTACCGTCCTGCCATGGCTGCTCGAGGCTCACGCGCGGGTTTGCGACGAGGCGCGCTCTTAACCTGTCCCTAAAGGCAGGTACGCCGTCGGTCACATAGAAGGAAACTCAGCCCGAGAGAGAAGCTCGCCGGTCTACACTGGCTCTAAGGAACACGGTGTGGAGAAACGAGCCCACACGTGACAGGAGACGGAGATCATGAAACGCACGCTTATTTTCTTCGCGGCACTATTGCTGGCGCTGCTGGTGGCGCGAGACGTTCCGGCGGTGCCGCAATCCAAGGGAAGTTCGACGCTCAGCGGCGTGGTCATCGGACCGGACGACAAGCCCGCCCCGCACGCCACCGTCTCGTATCAATCCTCGGATGGAAGCGCTCCGCATGCCGCGCGTGCGGATGCCCATGGCCGATTCATGATTTCGCAGCTCAAGGCCGATAGTTATGACATTCGGGCTACCGCGAAGGGTATTTTTTCCGATTGGCAAAGGAATATCCCGCTGCGCAAGGGGCAAGCGCGGTCTGTGGAGTTGCGGCTAATCTATGCCAAGGAAATGCCCAAGTCTGGTTCGAACACAAAGCCGAAACAATAAGTCTCGCCACGGCGCCTCCCGAGACCCCGGAACGGCGTCCGAGGCTCCTGCCCAGGCTTCTAGAAGCGAAGCCGACCGCTTTCGCTATTGGATGAAGAGCTGCGCCAGCTCATGTAGATCCTCTGCAGACACATCGGACACGGCGCAGAATTCCATCCCTTGATGCCGCCAGTGAACCCATTGATAGCCTTGCCGTGAGCCGGGCGGGTGAATGGGCGTGTCCCGGTCCTTGGTGGGCCAGACAAAGACATTGATGAAATGTTTGCGGCGTCCATAGACGAGTGCGGCGACGTTACGTTGGCCCAGAACATCCAGGCGGCCGCCAATTAACGGAAAACCTTCGTCCATGAAATCGTGAACCGGCGGAATGAAATCCAGTTTGCCATCGAACCAGGGCTTGACGGTGTGTTGGTCCGTGGAAGTTACGTCGGTGAGATGCCCGGCTTGCAGCGAGCGGATGTGCGCGTCGATGACTTCCGCAGAGGTGACCGATTCAGGGTTGTCGGCGCCGAAGTGAGGTACGGCGAACCATGCCACACCGGTCACCAGCAGGATCGCAGCGGCTGCGGCAAGCCAGCGCCAGGCGGCTACCGGCGAACGGCTCGTACTGGCCGCGGAGATTTTGAGTTTCGAGCGAATTTTTTCGCGCAATTCCGGCGGAGCCGTCTCGTATAGCTGCGCACGCTGGAGCGAAGCGCGCAACGACTCCACGGCGCCAAGACTTGCCGTGCATTCGCGGCAGTTCTCAAGGTGTCGTTCGAATTCGGCGGCGCGCACGGCGTCCAGTTCGCTGTCGAGATAGGCGTGAAGAAGCGTCCCGGAAAAATCACAGCTCATGGGGCGCCTCCTGCTGGGCAGGCTGCGTGAGGACGCGCTGCAATCGCTGGCGCGCACGGGCGAGCGCGGACATCACCGTGCCGATGGGGACGCTGGTAATGGCGGCGATCTCCTTGTACGAGCAGCCTTCGAGTTCACGCAATATGATGACTTCGCGGGAACGCACCGGGAGCGTTTCGAGAGCGCGAGCCAGCCGCTCGCGATTGTCACCCGCGATGGCCAGCGCTTCCGGCGTCGCGGAAAATTGTGGGTGTAGGTCTTCGTCGAATTCAGTCATGAGCTCCACTTGGCGGTTCTTCTCCAGCCACGTATAACACGTATTGCGGACGATCTGCAGCAGCCAGGCCCGGGCGTCTCCGCCATTGAAGCCGCGGAAAAAGCGAAACGCACGCAGCAGGGCTTCCTGCGCGACGTCTTCCGAATCGGCCCGGCTTCGCAGCAGCCAACGCGAAAGATTGAAAGCGGCATCCAGATGTGGCAACACGAGCTGCTCGAAGCGAGCCCGGTCCTGCGAATCCAACACGTCCCAACCCTTCTCCTGCCCCGTCGTACTCATGAATGAAAACCGCCCTACGACTGATTTTATTCCCAAATATCCAATTCTTATGACCAACTAATTTTGCGAGCGTGAGCGCGGAGAATTGGAATAAGGCGCGGCCCTCCACGGTCTGCACACATGAAACACGTCCCATAGCGGCGCGGGGCACTCTGGCTCTCTCTACCCGCGCCGCTCCTGCCAAATAAGCGCAGTAGCGGGGGGTGCATACAGGCGTATGCATTGCGGAGATGTGTTCAACGGAGGATGAAAATGGCTCGCAACACAAAAGACGAAATCTTGCACGATCACAATCATGATGGAATCGATCGCCGCGGCTTTTTGAAGTGCATGGCCTGGGCGGGAACGGGCGCCTTGTGCGTCATCGAGGGCGGAGTTCTGAAGTCGTACAGCATGAGCCGCCCGTTGGAGATGAATCCCCGGGACATGAAGGGCGAGCTGAGCTTCGTGCAGATCAGCGACAGCCACATGGGTTTCAATAAGCCGGCGAATACGGATGTGGCGGCCACCTTACAGGCGGCCGTGAATAAGATCAACGCGCTGTCTCGGCCGCCGGAGTTTTTGCTGCATACGGGGGATATTAGCCATCTTTCGAAGCCCGAGGAATTCGACGCTGTCGAGCAGATCCTGAAGAGTGCGTCGGCGAAGGATGTCTTCTATGTCCCGGGAGAGCACGACGTTTTGAATGACGACGGTAAACAATACCACGAGCGTTTCGCCAAAGGGGCTCAGGAGGGTGGGTGGTATAGCTTCGAGAAGAAAGGCGTGCACTTCGTGGGCTTGGTCAACGTCATGAACTTGAAAGCGGGCGGGCTGGGCACACTGGGGCACGAGCAGCTGGAGTGGCTGGAAAAAGATGTGAAGCATCTCAAGTCCAGCACCCCGATCGTGGTCTTCGCGCACATCCCATTGTGGGCGGTCTACCCGGAATGGGGTTGGGGAACCGAGGACAGCGCCGAGGCTCTCGCGTATTTGAAAAAATTTGGCTCCGTGACCGTTTTGAACGGGCATATTCATCAGATTATGCAAAAGGTCGAGGGCAACGTTACGTTTCACACCGCTTGCTCCACTGCGTTCCCGCAGCCTAAACCGGGGGAGGCGCCTTCACCGGGGCCGATGAAAGTGCCCGCCGAACAGTTACGCAGTGTATTGGGCATCTCGGATGTGAACTACGTGAGCGGTCAGCATGCACTGGCCGTTGTGGACTCGACGCTGGCCTGATCCGAAAGAGAACGCGAAAACAAACCCGGAAGGTTGATTCTCAAAATTAAAGAAAAGGAAGAAAAATCATGAGGAGAAGTGTGTTGCTAGCAAGCTTGCTGGTGATGGCTGTGATGGCCCTGGGCGGAATCGGTCGGGAGCATAAGAGCTTCGTGGCCAGCGCGCAGGAAAAAGCGGCCTCGACGGCCGAGGTGAAAATCGACAATTTTGTTTTTGGCCCGGCGGCCATCATCGTCCCCGTGGGAGCAACCGTCACGTGGATCAATCGCGACGATATCCCGCATACCGTGGTCAGCACGGAAAAGGTGTTCAAGTCCAAAGTGCTTGATACGGATGAGAAGTTTTCCTACACCTTCACGAAGGCCGGCGAGTATCCCTACTTCTGCTCGATCCACCCCAAGATGACCGGAAAAGTTGTCGTCCAGTGATCGCCAGAAAACAGAGGACGGCTCTTGAATCCTTTTGACCCGAAGACCGCATTGCTTTGAAAGCATGCGCAACACGGTTTTTCGTCAGGGGCTGGAAACAGCGGCCGTGGCGATCCTTGGGCTTACCGGGCATCTTGGCGGCTTTCTTGGCGGCGTAAGCGGCCCCAGCTAGTACTTTTTGGCCTGATTCCGGATTCGTTTGCGGCACGCAACCTATGGTAAGTAAAAGACATGCTTGCTAAATGCGGCAAGAATCGGAGTTTTGTCCTAGTACCACGACCCAGGTACTCCGCCAAGTGTGTCTGACGGCCCATTGAGGGCCCGGCATCGGTCGCGTAGTCTTCTAAGAACGGGTTGGGGGCCGCGCGGGGACAACGGCTCCGCAAGGGGCCGTGTGCGAGCTACCCAACCCGCCTTACTTATCTAAAGCCCTGGCCGATGGACAGGTTGGGGTCTTTCACACTCTTTCCTCTTCAGAAACCCGCCCTTCACCTCTACCGCCAGCAGGGCCTTGGCCGCTTTCTGCAGTGCGTCGTTTTCGCCCTCTTCCACACTTATCTCGGGCTTCCGCCCTGACCTTTTTCACACTTGGGCCAAACATATCCGGGCGCGGCCATCGTCCCAGGGCCTGCCATCCCGGTATGGGCATGCTTCGTGCACGCCTTAGTGCCGTTTCTTGCTTCCGTTCGAGAAGAGTCGCGGCATCATAGACTTCTGGGAGGGGCTCTGGCTTGGGTGAACGGTTCGGGAGACAGGTGAGGCCATTGGCGGACACAGTTCTAACATCGGGTTTCCTCTTGGCGGTGCTGCTCGCGGGATCCGTCTCTTCCGCGCAATCGGCCCCAGCTGCCAATCCAGATGCTGCCAAATTACGGTCTGAAACCGTTCAGGCGTTTGACCGCTACCTGCACTTGACGGAAGAGCGCAATGATTCGGAACTCGAGCGCGGCTCGGCGCTCTTGTGGGTCGATGCTCTTCCCGAATCTCAGCGCACGCTGGCCCATGCCGCCCTAAAGCGCAGTGAAGTCGAGATCCATCAGCTCAACACGCTCGACAACGGCAAGCCCATCGTCTGCCCCGGAGGGTTGATTCATCACTGGGTGGGCGTGGTTTTCATACCTGACGCAAAGCTGGACGATGTGCTCGGCGTCCTAGAGGACTACGATCACCAGTCAACCTACTACGCCCCCGATGTGGAACGCTCGAAAATCGAGTCGCGCGAAGGCGAGCACTTTCGCGTATTCCTGCGCTTCCGGCGGCATAAGGTGATCACCGTGGTGCTCAACACCGAACATGACGTGCACTACTTTCGCGACGCTCCGGGACGTGCCCATAGCCGCAGCTCGGCGATGCGTATCGCCGAAGTCGAAAATCCCGGAAGGAGCGACGAGCGCGAAAAGCAGCCGGGCCAGGACGGCGGCTATTTATGGCGTATGGAGACCTGGTGGCGGATGGAAGAACGCGACGGCGGCGTTTACGTGCAGAGCGAGGTTGCCTCACTCACACGCGATATTCCCACTGGTCTTGGTTGGTTGGTCGGTCCGTTCGTCACCAATATCCCGAAAGAAACGCTGCTTTTCACACTCGACTCCACGCGAAGAGCTGTGGTGGCCAGAACAAAAAATAGGGCCGCGGCGCGATAGCTCCCTAACCGCGCATAGGACTTTGCTTTCCGGCATTCTTAAGGAGTTCCCAGCGCCGCGGCATTACCATCCCAGTCCCTTTCGAGGGATTGTTTTGCTACGCCCGCGCGTTTTGTCGGACTTAGAGGGTGGCCTCGATCTGCAGCTCATCGATCATTTTTTCGAGCTGGCCGTTGGCCTTGTCACGCTCGGCTTCTGTATCGCGGATTGTTTTGCGCAGCGATTCGAGTTGCGTTTCTTGTTCATCGAGTTGCCTGGTGTAACGCTGCAGCAGTGTTTTTTCTTCGGCACTTCCGCGCAGGGCTTTCATGTTTTCGCGCAGCCGGCCCTGGTCTTCAACGATGCGGTCGATGTCCTTTTGCCGGTTTTCCATTTCCTCTTCGAGCTTGGCCACCGCCGCTTTCTGGTCCATGATTTTCTCTAACCCCTCGGCCATCTCCCTAGTGATGGTCTTGTTCTTCACGAAGAGAGCAATCTGATCCGTGTTGAGAGCGGAGATGGAATAGGTGACATCGAGTGTGCGCATCTCTTCGACGGGCAGAGACGCGCTGGCCTTCGCCGGGACTTCCAGCCGGAAGCGGTACGTGCCTGGAGCCTTCTCTTCCGGTTCCTTCGCGCCCTTGGCCAGCGACCATCCCATGCGCGACGGGTGCTCGACCACCAGCGTGCGCGCGGCGGCGTCCTGGTTGCGCACCGTGTAGAGCGTGCGTTCTTCGAGGCGGCTCACTTGCGTGAGAATCCCTTTGGAAATCTTGGCCAGTGTCACGTGCTGCGGCTGGCTGTTCGTTTGCGCCTCCACCAGCAGACCCAGGTCCGTCGCATACGAGAGCAGCCGGCGCTCGCCCGGTTTGATGGGGTCGGTCAGTCCTTCGCCGGCGAACACCTCGTTTTCCAGCACGCTAAAGCTGCCTTCGTCGAAGGTCAGCGCGCTGGTGTTCTTCAGCCAGAGTCCGCGCAGCGGCCGGCCCGAACCGCTCGTCCCGCTCCACAGCGAAACTTTCTCTGCTTCGATCTCTGTCTGTGCAATGGGCACCAGCGCCGATTGATTTTTCTTCAGCGTCACCCGGTCTTTCAGCTTGTACTCGAACAAGTCCCCGAGTTCTTGCCCGTTCGCCGCGGCCTCTCCCATGGCGCGTGCTTCTTCGAGGTTCGCGACCGATGGCGGAGGAGGCGGTGGAGGAGTCGCCGCAAAGGATCCCGCGCCTCCTCCAGGGCCGCTACCCACACCGACGTGCGGGCGGTTCGCTACGCCGCTTAGCCTGCTCACCATCGCGAGTTGCGACGACGTTGTGTTTACGCCGCCGGCGGACGCGTTTACCGTGACTGTTTCCGTGGACGAGCCAACGTCCAATCTCGCGTTTGCCTGGTTTTCGCCCGGGGCGACATTCAGCGCGGTCATCAAACTGGTCTTGAATCCAGGACGCTCGGTTTGCACACGATAGTTTCCGGGAGAGAGCGAGGAAAAGGAATAGTTCCCGCTGCTGTCCGTCGTCGTTTGCGCCACGATCGAGCTATTTTCGTCCATCAATTTCACGCTGGCGCCCGCCACCGCCGCTCCTGACGAATCCGAGACAGACCCGCTCAGCCGGCCATTGCCGCCAGAAAGAGTGGCCGCGTGCGTCTGCGGCGAAAGCTCGACGCTCTCCGGCAGCGGGACCACCGGACGTCTGCCGTAAAAAGGCTCCGAGAGCTGTTGAATAAAGGAGTGTGGCGCGCCGGCCACCAGGGACAGTTCCACTTCGTTCCAGTCTTCGCCGACCGTGTTGTCCACAATCGCCCAGCCCTGCAACAGCGGCTTTTTCTCAGCCTTGGTGGGCAGCACGATGCGGTAGGTCGTCTTCCAGATGGGCACCTCGCTGATGTAGCTTACGTACAAGTTTCGCTCGCCATTTCCGGTCGTCGAGATCGTCATCCGCCGGACGTCCTGATCGCGCGATGACGCAATCAGGTTTAGATAGCGCCCCACCTCGACCTGCAAATCCTTTTCCGCAATGCGCACGCTCGTTGTCGGATTCAAATCCACGCTGTGAACTTCGCCGGTATCGGTGATCAAGGAAATCTCATCCGTCTCGACGGTCCAGTTCGTGGCGGAACGGGTTTTTCGTTCCACGCTGAGCAGTCTTCCGGCGAGCGCGGGGCCCGTTGCGCCGCGCACCTCAAGCCGCGCACCGCGCAACGCTAGGAGAAATTCCGACACGCTTGGTCGCTCTCCGAGCGCCAGCCGCAAGGTAGCCAGCCTGCGCGCCAGTGGCGCTTCGGAGTTGTAATCGACGCCGGTGATCCGCCCGCCCGCGAGGTCGAGAACGGTGAGCGATTTCAGAACGTCGTTCAACTGCGCGCTGGTAAAGTCGATGCGCACATCCTGGCTCCCGCGCACGCGCCCGAGGTGCTCGAAGTAACCCACGCCATTTTTGTACAGCACCACGCGCCGCACCGGCAGCTTGGCCGCCGATTCCTCGGAACCGTTCGGCGCGGATTCGCGTCCCTCATTCGCTGCAGCGGCGCTCTCGGGTGTCCCCGCGTTTTTTTCTTGTGCTGGATTTGCATTGCAAAACAGGAAACATAGGCACAATCCTCGTAGCACTCGCTTCATGGACCACCCCCTGCCCCGAGCGAATAACGGATGTACTGACCGAGATGCCCGCAACAAAAAGCGAGTTGTATCCTTCTGTAGAAAATAATTTCACGAAGCAAAAACTCTTTCGTTTCGCTCGAGCCGAAGAGTCTGGCTTTCTGGCAATTCCTTTTTGTGGAATACTTGAAGCGCTACTCACTTTCGGGAGTTCTGATGCCCCGCTACCTCTCGCAACACACGCTGGCTTGCCTCACGCGTCAAGGCGCGGAGTCGCTTGCGCGACGCATGCAAGGCGGCGGACCGGCCTCGGCCGAACGCGTTCTGGTCAACATGATCGAAGGAAAAATGTTTGCCGAGTTCCGTTCCGACTCCCGCGAGACGCTCGAAGCATGGCTTAAAACCGAAGGCATGCATTTCGATTGGATCGTACGCATTGAGTGGGAGATGCGCGATGGCCAGCTGGAGACCGCTTGAGTCGTCTTTCTGTAAATAATTGTAAATGAATGGGTTGCGTAATAATACGTGCTCCGTAAAGGCGGCCGTGGAATGTCGATAAAAAAGAGGGTGATTTAGCGCCGGACCTGCGCTACTCTTTACTTGCTACGTCTAAAGGTGAAGGGGAGACACTATGTCTGACTATGCGCATCCAGAAGTACTCGTCACGACCGAATGGGTGGCGGCTCACTCGAGCGATCCCGGCCTGCGGGTCGTTGAAGTTGACGTGGACACCACGGCCTTTGATCAAGGCCACGTCCATGGCGCCATCTCCTGGAACTGGCAAACCGAACTGCAAGACGCCATTCGTCGCGATCTTGCGGCGCCCACGGCGTTTGAGGAATTGCTCGGCAAAGCGGGCATCTCTCCGGAAACGACGATCGTTCTCTACGGCGACAATAACAACTGGTTCGCGGCTTGGGCTTTCTGGCAATTGAAATACTACGGCCACGAAAAAGTGCTCATCATGAATGGCGGCCGCAAGAAATGGCTCGAGGAAAAGCGCCCGCTCACCGCCGATAAGCCGTCGGTTTCTCGAACATCCTACAAGGTGAAGGCCGCCAACGCCGCGATTCGCGCGAAGCGCGACGATGTGTTCGCCGCCGTCGAGAAAAAATCTGGCGCGCAGCTGGTCGATGTGCGCTCGGTCGATGAATTCACTGGGAAGATCATCGCGCCTCCCGGAATGACCGAAACGGCGCAGCGCGGGGGGCACATTCCCGGCGCGGCCAATATTCCGTGGGCGCAGGCCGTCAACGAGGACGGCACCTTCAAGAGCGGCGACGCACTGAAGCAGCTCTACGCGGCGAAGGGCATCAGCGGCGACCGCGAAGTCATCGCCTACTGCCGCATCGGCGAGCGCAGCTCGCACACCTGGTTTGTCCTCAAGTACCTCTTGGGCATCAAGAACGTGCGCAACTACGACGGGTCATGGACCGAGTGGGGTAACTTGATTGGCGCGCCGATCGAGAAAGAAATCTCGGCGGCGGCCGCGAAATAACGCTCCATCGGCCGGCGAAAACCCGAGGTGCAAAAGATAGCGTTCGGAAAAATGCTGCTAAAAAAACAACGGGGCGCGGTCTTTTGCGCCCCGTTTGGTTTTTATTGATCTCCGAAACTGAAATCTGCGAGTCTAGCGGCCCGGATCCTATTTCGGCGCGGATGCCGGCCTCAAGAACATGGAATCATCGACCGCGACATTGTTCTTGATCTGCGTCAGCCGGAGGGTAAATACATTTCCTTTTTCGACGTGGCGCATGCGGAACGCGAAGTACGCTCCGTCAACGGCCCGGTAGTCGTCCATGTCGGTCTCCACTTTGTATTCACCATCCGCGTTGTGCAGCGTGTCGTCGGTGCGAACGGGCAGGCCACTCCCAGTGTCAAAATAGATCCTCGAAGTAAGCTTCTTCTGCGGCGAAAATTCCAACACGTAGGCCGTGTGCGCGCCGACTTTCTCCGTGCCTAGAACCTTACCGGTGACCGCCATCAAGAGGGCATCGCTGCGGTCGTTGAAGTTTGACTGGCGGATGCGGCTCTCCAGGGCCGCGCCGGTTATGAAATGCGTGCTGCCGGAGGCATCCTCGATCCACGCGGTTTTTCCGTCGCACACTTCGCGAATCACCACGCCGTTCGAAAAGGTAATCTTGGACAGAGTCTTGTTCGGTGATTTGCTGAAAATTTCAATCGCCGCAAAACCAGAAGCGTCCTCGGTCTGATAAATGCCTTTCAAGTAACGCGTGGTGAAACCGGCCCACACGCCGCGGCCTCCGCTAACCGTTTCAAACTTCTCCAGCAAGTCCTTGGCGCTGGGGAGAGGTGTCGCGCTCGGATCCACTTTCGTGACGGAACTAACGGGCATCACGGGCGCTCCTACCGGAGAAGGATTCTGCGCCGCCGAATGAACGGCAAAAAGCATTCCGACAACAGCCGAGGCAGCGAGAGGAGCGAGCCTGCGGTTCATGATTTCCTCCAAGACGCGAAAAACGAGTGAACGGGTCTAGCTACCAGTATGGGATGGCTTCTGCGGAAAGACAGGAGCGTCGTGGTCCAGGGTGGTGGAAAAGAGACTGTCCGAAAGGGCAGGGCGGAATTGCATTCGCCTCTTTCCTCTGGTGCTGGTAATGGTCAATCCGCTTCCGACACTTGTGGTGCAGGTCAAGTTCTTCCATGAGCGTAATGTGGAACTTGCAAATATTACTTCTTCGATTAGTGCGTTAATTTGACGTTCAGAATTCTGTTATGATCGGGGCATCGCTAGTCAATTCAGCAATCCGCCATGCCCGCTTACTTCAAAATCGACAAAGAACGTAGACTGGTGATGAGCACGGCGGCCGGTGTGCTCACCTTGGCTGATGCATTGACGCATCAGGAGAGCCTCCTGAAGGACCCTGATTTCGACCCCAGCTTCTCTCAGCTAATCGACTTTACCCACGTCACCAACGTTGAGTTTGAAGCTGAAGGGGTGCGCAGGTTAGCCCAAAAGGCCATTTTCTCACCCGATTCTCGACGGGCGATCCTAGTGGCTAGCGACTTGGTATTTGGATTTTCCAGAATGTTTGAGATATATCGTGAAGCCGCCGGCGAAAAAGGAATTCACGTTTTTCGCAATCTTGACGACGCACTTGAATGGGTCCTTGCCAAGCACTCCGCTGCTTGAAAAATCCTTGCCGCATACAGACAGAATCCGCTCGGTTCCACTTAGCAGGTCCGGCAGGGCCTGACAGCACGGGAGGCCCACCGCCTGATAAGTCGCACGATGTGTCTGTTTGACCGAATATGCCGTCTGTTGCCTACCTGGCGGCATACCGTGGCCAAGAGTTTTTTTGCGGAGCGAGAGCAATCAATTGGGGATAGAATACGCCTGCTTCGCGCGGTGCGAAATCATGGGTGCAACACCAAGAGCACAAGCGCAGCAGGCTAACGCGTAAATGAGAGAGTGTCTGGATCGGCTAGTCGTTAGGGGAACACGTGTTTGGCGGGAGGGAATCATGGGAACCGAATCTGGATTCAAGCGCGTGGACAGTCAGAGCGGCCCACCGGACGAGAGCAAGGCGGAGCAGCGCGCCGCCGCTTTGGGTAGTGACGTCCTAGCCGACCGGCGGACGTTCTTAGGGGGCGCGGTGGCCAGCGCCGCGGCGCTGGCCTTGCCGAACTGGGCGCACGCGGCCGTAGTTCCAGCGGCAGCAGCCGATGAAATGGATGGGATTCGCGCGGAAATCGAGAAGCGCCACGACGAAGCCGTCCGGCGTTTGCAGCACTGGATCCAGCAGCCCTCCATCGCAGCGGAAAATCGCGGCATGAACGAAGGCTGCGAACTGACGATGCACATGCTCGGCGACGCGGGCTTCGAGCACGTCATTAAAGTTCCCACGGACGGGCAACCCGGAATTTTTGCCACGCTGGATGCCGGCGCGCCGCGTACCGTCGGTCTCTATTTCATGTATGACGTGAAGCAGGCGGATCCCGCGGAATGGAGTTCGCCGCCATTTGAAGCCGCGCTGGTGGACAAGCCCGGGCTCGGCAAAGTGGTCGTCGGTCGCGGGGCCGTCAACCAGAAAGGGCCTGAAGCCACTTTCCTTGCCGCTCTGCATGCCATGCGCGGCGCGGGAAAGAAAATGCCGGTAAATTTTGTGTTCGTTGCAGAAGGCGAAGAAGAAATTGGCTCGCCGCATTTCCCTCAAGTTGTGCGCAAGCCCGAAGTGGCAGCGGCGTTAGGAAAATGTACGTCGGTCTTCATGCCGTTTGCGGCGCAGGGCCTCGGCGGCGAAGTGACCATGACCCTTGGCGCGAAAGGCGTTGTTGAACTCGAGCTGGTTTCTAGCGGCGCTCGGTGGGGCCGCGGTCCCAAGAAGGACTTGCACTCCAGCAACAAGGCTCGCGTGGACAGTCCGGCCTGGCATCTGGTCGAAGCTCTGGCGTCGCTCGTTTCGCCGGATGGTAACGATCCAGTGATCGAGGGTTTCGCCGCCAAAGCGCGGCCGCTCTCGGACTCTGACAAGAAAATGATCCGAGAGGCTGCTGGTCGCCTCAGCGAAGCGGACGCCAAAAAACAGATGGGTGTGGACCACTGGGTGCGCGATGTGAGCTGGCAAGAATCGCTCGAGCTTCTTTGCTCGCGTCCGACGGTGAATATCGAAGGCCTGGTCGGCGGCTACACCGGCCCGGGAGGCAAAACCATCTTGCCGGGCAGGGCCGTGGCGAAGATCGACATGCGTCTTGTGCCGGACATGACCGCTGCAGAAGCTCTGGCCGCGCTAAAGGCCCACCTCGCCAAAAAAGGCTTCGGCGATATCGAAGTAAACATGAGCGGCGGGTACGATCCGACAAGCACACCCGCCGATTCCTCGATCATTCGAGCGTCCATCGCGGTCTATAAGAAAAACGGAATCGATCCCGTACTACTTCCACGTCTGGCCGGCTCGTGGCCCGGCTATGTCTTCACCGGCGACCCGTTGCACCTTCCGGCAGGCCATTTCGGCATGGGACACGGCAACGGCGCCCACGCCCCCGATGAGTATTACCTAATCGAATCGAAAAATCCCCAAGTCGCGGGCCTGGACGACGCCGTGCGCTCCCACGTCGAATTTCTCTACGAGGTCGCACGCACGGCCTGAACCGAAAACGTTTCGTAATTCTCTTTCGCGCAGGGAACCAAACCGCCTTAGCAACGTCTTTACAGGTATATCTCCGTCCGGGGGCTGGGAATGAGGACCTTGGTGCAGGATATACGCTACGCCTTTCGTCAGTTCCGGAAATCGCCGGGATTTGCCGCGAGTGCCGTCGTTTCCCTAATGCTCGGGATTGGCGCAACCACGGCCATCTTCAGCGTGGTCTATGGCGTGCTCCTCGATCCGTATCCCTACAAGGACGCCAAGCGCATGGTGCACGTCGAGCTCCGCGACAAAAATGGCCGTGGACCCCTGCTCCTCGTCAACGGCACCGAAGCCGGGGAGGTCGAGAAGGCCTCCTCGGTCGATGAAGTCTTTCTGCAAGACGAAAAGCGGGAAAATCTTACCGGCGAGAAATTTCCCGTCTCCGTAGACGTCGGGCTATATTCCCCAAACATGTTCGATTACATGGGTGTGCCGCCGCTGCTCGGGCGCGAATTCACGCCTGCCGACGCACCCGGCGGCAATCCCGCGCCGCTGGCCGTCCTGAGCTACCTGTTCTGGCAACGGCAATACGGCGCCAGCCGCGAGGTAGTTGGGAAGTCCATCGAGCTGGACCACACCTCCTATACCGTCATCGGCGTCGTGCCGCCGCGTTTCACCTGGGGAGATTCCGACGTGTATCTCCCGGCCTTGCCCTCCGCCGATCCGCACTATTACTGGCTCGCCTTCGTTAAACTGAAGCCGGGCTCGAAATATCCCGCCGCTCAGGCGGAGATGCAAGTCTTGGCGGACCGCTTTGCAAAGCAAGACCCCAAGAATTACCCGCAAGGCATGCGCGCCAAGATTGTCACGCTCAATGAAGAGGTCTTGGGCCGCTTCGCCGGAACAATCGTCTTTTTGTTCGGCGCCGTGGTCATCCTTCTGATCATCGGCTGCGCAAACGTTTCCATCCTTTTGCTCGCACGCGGAACGGCGCGCCAGCACGAACTCGCGGTACGCACTTCGATGGGCGCGGGGCGCGGGCGGTTGATCCGCCAACTCCTCACGGAATCCGTGCTTCTTTCCGTGACGGGCGCGGCCGCGGGCGTACTGGCCGCCTACTGGGGAGTGCAAGCGCTGTCCACCATGCTGCCGTACTACTCCTTTCCCCATGAAGCCGCGATTCATGTCAACGGCATGGTGTTAATCTTCAGCGCCGCGATGGCCTTGCTCACCGGCATTCTCTTCGGCATCTCGCCGGCGTATCAGCTTTCCCGTCCGCAATTGAGTGCGCTGATTCAGGCCAGCAGCGTAAAGCTCACGGGCAGTTCACGCAGCCGGAGCACGCACCGGCTGCTAATCGCTGGGCAGGTGGCTCTGACGCTGCTCCTGCTTGCAGGAGCCGGTGGAGCGATGAAAGCGTTCCTTGCGAAGGTGCACACGCCTCTGGGTTTCGACCCGGACCACGTTTTTGCCATGAACGTGTCCATGCCGAAAGGCGCGACCTCCACCTGGCAGGAACGCATCAATCAGAGCGAAATGGTGCGCCAAGCCGTGGCGCAAGCTCCGGGCGTTGCCGAAGCAGGTGTTTCCGCATCGTGGTTTCCGGGCTTCCGCGGATTCAACGCAAAGATTGAAATTCAAAGCAAACCGACATTGACGGATTCCCAAGCCGTCCTGACGCTCATCAGTCCGCAATTGCTTTCGACGCTGCGCATGCCGCTCTTGCGCGGCAGAATTTTCGACGACGCCGAGTCGCGACGCGGAGCGCATCTGGCGATGGTCAATCAGGCCTTCGCGAAGCAATATCTCGGCGACCTCGACCCCATCGGGCAAAGTGTCCGTAGCCCGATGCTCAAGATCGACCAGTCGAATTTGTTGTCCGCCGAATCTCCGGACGGCTGGCTCGAAGTCGTCGGCGTCGTCGGCGATGCAAAAAACGACGGGTTGGAACACCCGGTGAAGCCGGCGATTTTTCTGCCCTACAGTTTTGTCCTGCCGTCGGAGGAAAGGTTCATCGTGCGCGCAAGCGGCGATCCGCAGACGGCCATCCGTTCCGTGAAAGAGCGCCTGCGCGAAGTTGACGTCGAGTTTGTGGTTGGAGGTGACCACACGCTAGCCTGGTGGCTCGACACCGACGGCTGGGGGCGCGAGCGTTTTATCGCCACAATGTTCAGTCTCTTTGCAATTCTTGCGCTGGTGCTGGCTGCCACGGGGCTGTACAGTGTGGTCTCTTTTGCCGTGACGCAGCGTACCCAGGAGCTGGGCATTCGCATGGCACTGGGCGCGCGGCGCGGCACCGTTGTGCAACTGGTGCTGGGTTCGACGTCTGCCATGCTGGGCGCGGGCGTAGCCGCAGGATTGCTCCTGAGCGTGACTTTAAACCGGGTCGTCGCTTCGTGGGCCGGGGCAAGCTCGCGCGATCCTGTCACGCTGCTCACGGCTGCTGCGCTCCTCGTGCTGGTTGCCGGCCTCGCTTGCGTCTTGCCGGCGTGGCGCGCAGCGTCCATCGATCCCATGCGCGCTTTGCGCGTCGAGTAGCGATCTGCCATCCGGAGTATCGGCCAGCCTTCCTCAGCGCGGCGGGACAGGCCGCTTTGTTGCGGCGAGCTGCAGCAGTATTTTCTCGCCTTCCTCGAGAACCAAGTCACGCTTTACTCTTAACGAGGCAATGGTCGGCACGGCAGCTCTATCCGGAACCACACCCTCACCCTCGAGTTTGCGGTCCTTCGGTGAAAACCAGAGAATCTCGCTGATTTCCAGCACACCGCCGCCCTTCATCACGCGGTCATGGGTGATGCCCAGGACGCAGCCGCACGATGGGCTGCCCACGAGCGTCGCGCGCCCAGAGTCCTGCATGCCCGCGGAAAAAACTTCCGCAGCGCTGGCAGAATATTCACTCACCAGGATGACCACAGGTGCTCGATAGGTTTCTGATCGGTCTTTGCCCACAAAAACTTGCTGCTCCTCCGCCCGGTGGCCGTCGCGTTCGGACGCGGTAACCTGTTTTCTGCTCATTCGCCGTTCGAACAGAGTTTTGCGGTCGAAGAACAGGCCCGCCATGGCTTCCAAAGTAGCACCTACGCCACCGCGGTTGCTGCGAAGATCCAGGATCAGTCCCGGCGTAGTGCCGAGATTCCGAACCGTTGTCGTGAAGTCCTTGACCAGGGAAGGGTGAAACTCATCGAAGCGTATGTATCCGAAACCCGACGACAACTTTGCGGCCGTAACGCGGGGAACCGTAGACAGCGTTTGCCGCGCAAATTTGACTTCAAAGACCGAACCATCGGCGCGCTCGAGACGGGCGGCGAAGGGAGTTTCGATGGGCCCCGCAAACACCGTACTGAGGACGCGGAGTTTCGTGACGCGTTCGGTGGAAGAGGGCAAGACTTTCTGTGCCGATTCGGCGAGTCGATCGGCGATCGGCTGTCCGTCCAGCGCCGTCACGATCATGCCCGGCTCGATGCCCGCGTGCGCCGCGTTGCTTTCGGGGAATACATCCAGCACCACGACCTTGCTCTCGACATAGCCGGCCCGGAAACCGATGCTCACGCCCTGGTGCTTCTTGTGATTTTCCCATTGCTCCGGCGAGCTAAACCGCGTGTGCACATCGTGCAGCTCCGCCGTCATGCGGTCCAGGATGGAATAAAAGTCCTGATCATCTTTCGCAGTCTCGACCAGCGGCAAGTAACGCTCGTGAATGCCCTGCCAGTTCACGCCCCCGAATTCCGGATCGTAGTAATGCTCATCGACATCTTTCCAGACTTTTTCAAATACTTGCTCGCGCTCTTTCGGCAAGAGGCCGCGCGAAGTTCCGCTCGCGGTCATCGCCAGGACTAGACACACGAGGAGTACGGCGAAAATCGAGCGCCGTCGGAAGCTGGGCGAAACGTAGGTCATGATTTCGGCCTTGGACGCTTATCCGAAACACTCTTGAATAGAAAAGGTTGCGTGACCAGCGCCACAAGGGCCCCAAGCGTCCGGAGATAATAACAGCATGGACGCTTGGACGGCGAGAATCGAGGAAAGAGTTGGCTCGCCTGTACAGGCCGAAGGCCAGTTCACCCTTGGCCGGACCCCTGCTAGTTCGGATGGTCGTGCGAGTCGCGATTCAGTTGTTCCAGGTTTTCGCGAGCCAGTTCATTCTTCGGATCGATTTCGAGGGCGCGTTCAAAGTGCAGCCGCGCCTCCTTTAGGTTTCCCGTCTCCGCCAGCGCGCTGCCCAGGTTGGCCTGGGCGCCTGCATCCTGCGGATGCAAGCGAACCGCGGCCTGAAAATGCGTAAGCGCTCCCGCGAAGTCGCCCTGTGCCGCGAGGGCATTCCCGAGATTGTAATGCGCATCGAAATAATCGGGTCGGCCCTTCAGCGCGGCGTTTAGATGCAGGATGGCTCCGTCAATCCGTCCGCCAGAGAGAAGCACCGCGCCCAGCGCGTTGTTGGCGATGGGATCGTCCGGGCGAATGCGAACAGCCTCCGTAAATTGCAGGACCGCGCCGGAAAGCTCGCCTTTCATCTCGAACAGAGCCGCAAGATTGTAGTGCGCTTCGAAATCCTCGGGATTGTTCTCCAGATGGTGCAAAGCCAGCGCTTCCTGAATCTGTACTCGCGGATCAATGGTCGCGTCCCCGGATTCGCGAGGAAGCACCTGCAACCACAAATGCGCCATCTCGTCGCTGGCACCGTTGCCCGCCACCACGCGTTTTGGAGGCTGGTTGGGATTTCGAATATTCTCCGCCGAGTTGTCGTAGGTAAAACGCATGGAGATGGTCGTTCCCACAGGAAGGTCCACGGGTTGTTCATAACGATAGACGGCCTGCCAGTTCAAATCCCAGTTGCCAATGTGAATCAAGGTCTTTTTCGTTCCGTTGGGCAGAGTTGCAAACGCCAGTAAATCTCGTCCAAGGTAATGCGCGTGCGGATAGATGGCCAAGACGCTGGCGTTCACCGGCAAAGTGAAATCGTCGGAAACCAGAAAGTTCCGCTCGCCAGGCGGTATGTCCAGCATGCGGTCGTTGTCCAGTTGCAACAGGATGGGATGCTGCGTTCCTGGTTTAGCTGTGAAATAAAGCCCGAGAGTCGGCTGAATCAGTTCCGGCTTTCCCGAAGGCTGGAAATGTGTATTCAAAACCAGGTCGGTATTTTTATCGAGGCGCAAGGCCATGCCGTCGGACTCGACATACGGGGGAGAACCCGGCTTCCAGAACAGAAAATGGCTGTCCGGATCGAAAACTTCGGATTCAATGACCAGTTCCATTCCGGCGAAACCCGCCCCCGGCTCTCGCTCAAGCCTGCGCCCGGACTCTTCCCGGTCCACCAAAACGTTGGCATGATGCACCAGTCGTTTATCGCCGGGTCTGATTTCAATCGCTCTCAACCATCGCAAGCGATCGACGGGCGTTCGAAACACAAAATTCCAATACGAATCGCTGCCACCCGCGGGAAGCAGGTAGGGCTTCGCGGCGCGTACAATCGCATCGGGCTTGCCCAACTGCCAGCCCGTGGTAAACGCTGGTGCCCGAGGAAGATCGGCGGGATGCCCTTCGATTTCCCCCTGGTCCACCCAGGATTGAATCCTCCGGATCTCCTCGTCAGACAACCGAAGCTCGTCTCGGAATTTCAGCTCGCCCGGCTCCGGTAGCCACGGGGGCATGATGCGTTTCCGCGTGACGAACGCAATCTGCTGCCCGTGCGTCTTTACGTCGGCGTAGGTAAGCAGGGGGAAAGGCCCCGCTTCGCCGGGATGATGGCACGGCGCGCAATTCCGAAACACAATCGGCGCAATATCGCGGTTAAACGTCACTTGGGCCTCGACCGCGGCGGGTTTCCGTGCGGATTCTCGCGAAGCCGCGGCGTGACGGCCGGCAACCCCGGCAGACGCGAGAGCCAGAATAATGAAAAATCCAGAAAGGGTTTCTGAAGCGTGCCTCATTCCAGGTCCGAAATGTAGCATCCCACGCCATGAGTCGCGCCCGCCACGAGACTCTTGCCGCCCAGCGCGGCGGAAATCGCGTCCTCCAACTCATGCGTTGTTGCCACGCTGCGCTTGCGGCCAACATCCTCGTAAAGATTGTCGATTCTGCCGTGATAGACGAGATGCCGGTCGGTGCTGAATACTGCAACTTCCGGCGTAATCTCGACCTGACTCTCTTTTACAAGCACATGTTGCGGATCGCGCAGCGCCGGAATTTTGTAACCGTACTCGCGCTCGTGCTTGCGGATGATTTCCGCGGATTCCGCCTTACTCGGATACACCAGCCAGAAGGCCGCTTTCGCCGCATGCTCTTCATTTAGTTTCTGGATCGTCGGCGCGTAGCGATTCGCAACCGGACAATCCGTCCGTACGAATACCAGCACAACAATTTTCCCGCCGCCGGATTTGAGCGGGTCCACAGGATTTCCTGCGAGATCGAAAGCAGTGTTTCGGGCGCCGAGAGAAGTGCAAGCGAACGAAGCGAGCCCCACCCGAACGATTACAACCAGAAGCAGGCGAACGACTCGAAGGGTGTGCCAACGGCGGCCCATGCGTGCCCGCATCCCTGGGGCCTACGAATTTTACAGCGAACTTCGAACCGTTGTCGAAGAGATTAGAAGATGGCCTGCGCGATCCCAGAACACAAACGCCGTTAACGAAGGTCCCCGGGCTCGACACCCTTCTTTCGGGCCTCATCCACCAGCCCATCGATCTTCGCTCGAAACTGTTTCGACTGCTCCTCGAGGCTGGTGATCTGCTGGTCCACCGGCACGCGGTTGTACCCTTTATTGATCGGGTAGCCGCTGGAAGTGGCTGGCGCTTTCCCTTCGCTGAAGGCCTGGAGGTCCCTAAGCTGTTTGTTTGTGTCATCCAACTGCGACTCGAGCTTCCGGAGTTCCTTGCGCGTATTCGCGATGTACTGCCCATCCGCCTTTGAATCCGGGTCACCTTTTCCCAAATTTTTCGCGTTCCCCACCACCGAAACAGGTCCGCTCAGTCCGTTGACGTCGTCATTCGTCCAGACTTTCTTGGTTTTCCTGGCATCGCCTGGGGCGGGAGCATTTGCATTCGGCGGCTGGGCCGGAGAAGTTGCCGGGGCGGGGCTCGCGCTCTGGGAACAGACAGGAGCAGGACTCGCGGCGAAGCACGTGGAACAGCTCAGCGCCCCGCAAAAAGCGAAAGCACTCCAATGGATGAACAACCGGGTCATAAAGCCTCCGATTCCTTCGAGGGCCGAGGTTAGTTCTAGTACCTTAAACCCAGTATACAGGACAAAGTTTCAGGGGTTTGCGATGGTGCCGTCCGGCTTGCCCAATTCAGCACGAATCATAGCCAGGGCCTCTTTGGGAGGTCCAATGCGATGGTACTGACCGTAAAAAGTGCGTTCGTGGATGGAAATAGAGCTAAAGAGTCTTCGACCATCGAAGTCGTATTGAGAAAACGAAGGCATCCACAGTCCCGGGAACATCTCATACCGCTCCTGCATAAAGTGGCTGCCTTTATAGACCTTCGCAAGAAACAACCCGACCGTGATGTCGCCCGTGACTTCGCCTTCCACGCGCGCGATTTGCCCCGCCTCCCGATCAATCCACACAAACCCACGCACCTTGGCAAAAATAGAAGTCGCTCGCGAGGTGGGCTTGTAGGACGGATTCGGTTCCATCTTGTATTTGTAGAGCACCCGGCCATCGCGAGTTTCACTGGAAACGAGGCTATAAACGAAAGCGACGCGCGTGGCGTCAATCAGATCGTCACGCTCCTTCTGCTTTTTGGCGATTCGCTCGTAGGCGTCATGTTGCGCGTGCCCATCGTCGGCAGCCCAGGAGAGAGCACGCTCCAGCTTCACGAGTTCCGTGTGATAAGCGTCAGGGTCGGTTGGCTTTCCGTCCGGGCCAATCGGAATATGATCGACACCAGTGCCTGCCGGAACGACGCGCGAAACCTTGATTTCGCCGGTCTGCTTATCAACGGCGTTCTTTCGCATTTCGACGCGCTCCACCCGTTCGTACAGGTTCAAGGCCTGGTCGTTCTTTTTCTGATTCGCCAATACCAGGTCGAGCAGCGCCGTTTTTTCGGCTTCCGTCTGTGGAAGCGGCCCAGGGACCGGCGCGACGGTCTCCTGTCCGAGAGAGATGGCAGCAAAGGCCGGGAGCAATCCTGCAACGAGAATGAGTGATCGCGCGCGCATCGTCGTAAGCGGCAAAGGACCGCCAACACATATATTAGTTTTGATTCTCGAGCCGGGGCAATTGTTGCTTTCCCATGGAGCAATAATACTTGTCACGCGCGCTTGCCGAGCGCCCCGGAATTTCACGCCAAGTCTCTATGCTTTTGGTTTCTCGGCTTGTTTTTGTTGTTCGGTCCAAGGCGGCACTACGCCGTTCATCCGCGCAATAGGCGATGGGGAGCCCCGCAGGGTCTGGCGCGCAAACATTATTTTGCGGTTTATCGGCGTTCGCGTCGCTGATGCGTATTTTTCTGTGGGCACGGACTCCGCGGAGGCGGACATACCATTGTTCGTAGTATGCTATCTCTTCTAGGAATTCGGCCTTGGGTCCTGTGGCCACAGTCGCAAGGGCTCGAGCGGCTTTCTCTCTCGGCTGGTCTTGGGCCCGAGCGTTCCCGCCAAACGCCACCGCAAGAATGGTAAGTCCTAGAGAATACATAGAGATAGGACGCAGGAATCCTCCTGGCAGGTTTCGCCACGGGTTCCCACTCTGGAGCTGGGCACAGGAAAGCCGGGGAAGGAAACGTCGCGTAACGTACACATAGATTTGAGGAAAGAAAAAGGGTCTCCGGACCGTCTATATAGCGGGAACGAATCGACCCTTATTCCCGTATTACCTAGTGCGCGTGGAGGTCTGTTTGGGCGTAGCACCTATCGAAGGATTGAGCGGTGTCGGCCGGGCTGCGCCGCGAACGGCCAGAGTCCCGTTCACTTTGGCCAGGTTGCGCACGGCCGCCGTCACCATGGTCGAGACGTTCAAGCTTTCTCTCGACGCCCTCCGCGCCCATAAGCTGCGTAGTTTCTTGACATTATTGGGTGTCATCCTGGCCGTACTGACGCTGGTCGTGGTCATGAGCGTGGTTGCAGGACTGAATTTTTACGTCGCGGACAAGGTCGCCAACCTCGGTGCCAACGTCTACGTTCTAACCCGTTTCGGCATCATCACCAGCAACGACGAGTGGATCAAAGCCCAGAAGCGCCCGCTCGTCACCAGGGAAGAGTTCCACAGCCTAAAGGAAGGAATGCACACCACCAGCCAGATCGCCGCCATTCTCGGCACATCTTCGGACGTGCGCTCGGGAAACGAGCTGCTGGAAGACGTGAACGTCGATGGGGTCACGCCGAACTATTCTCTGGTGCGCAGTGTGAACGTGGCTTCGGGCAGATTCCTGACCGAAGCGGATGAGACGCATCACTCACCGGTCTGCTTCATCGGCGCGGACTTGGTCAGAAAATTTTTCTACAACGTGGACCCCATCGGCAAAACCATCCGCGCAGGCTCCCACAGTTACGAAGTCATTGGCGTAGCCGCGGTCATCGGAAGCGCCTTCGGTCAATCGCAAGACCGCTTCTTGTACATTCCTCTCGGCACGTATTCCAAGGAATGGGGCAACCAGCGGGATTCCCTCACGCTTTTCATGCAGGCAGGCAACGCCGAGATGATGGCCTCCTCCGAGGATGAAGCGCGCATGCTCTTGCGCGCCTGGCGCCATCAATCCTGGGACTCGGCTGATAGTTTCGGAATCATCGGCTCGGATTCCATCATGGGTCTGTGGAAACAGCTGACGGGAAACATCTTCATGGTCGCCGTTGGCCTGACCGCCGTTTTCCTGGTGGTCGGCGGAATCGTCATCATGAATATCATGCTGGCCAGCGTGACCGAACGCACGCGCGAGATTGGTTTGCGGCGCTCTCTCGGCGCAAGAAAGAAACACATTATCCTGCAATTTGTGACCGAGTCTGCGGTGCTCGCGGCGACCGGCGGGCTGATTGGTATAGGTTTGGCCTACGTCGTGGTTGCGGCGGCGCGCGCAGCGACCTCCATTCCCATGCGCACGTCCATGAGCGCGGTGATTCTCTCGCTGTCCGTTTCAACCGGAGTCGGTCTCTTCTTCGGAATTTACCCCGCCATGCGCGCCGCGAAACTCGATCCTATCGAAGCACTGCGGGCAGATGGCTGAGGAGCGTTGACTCCGGCCAATCGGGACCGGGTCACACGAAACAAAAATGGCGCAACAACACGGTGAAAATCTAAAGCAAGCGATGGACACGCTCCGCGCGCACAAATTGCGCAGTTTTCTGACCGTCTTCGGCGTAGTGCTCGGCGTCAGCGTGATTATGCTCGTGGCCGCTCTGATCACCGGCTTCGACGCGCAAGTCCAGGACAACATCAAGCAGTTCGGCGCGGATACCGCCTTTGTCTCGCGCTTCGAACAAGGACCGCACAACGGCCGCCGCCCCAAGGACGAGCGTGAACGCAAGCCTCTAACGCTCGCCGATGCGGTGGCCATTCAAGAACGCTGCCCGGCCGTGAAAGACGTTACGGTCTTTTTGACCTGGTGGGAGCAAGACCACAAGGTCCGCACCAAGTCCGGCGAAGTGACGTCCATCGATTACCGCGGCGTGCAACCCAATTTCGGCCAGGTCTACGCCAACGCTTCGACGCTCGAAGGCCGTTTCATCAGCGAAGGCGACGACCTGCATCGCGAAAAAGTCGTGATGCTCGGAGAAAACGCTGCGCCAGTTCTGTTTCCCGAAGGTTCGCCTGTCGGAAAAGATGTCATGATCGATGGCTCCCCGTTTCGCGTGATTGGCGTGGTGGAAAAGCCCAAAGGCATGTTCGGCGCGGACGATGAAGACAAGCGCGTGCTGATTCCCTACAACACCTTTCAGAAGATCTATCCCAGCGCTTACGAAAACCAGATCCGCTTTCAGGCCTACGCGAACCAGCTGGATCAGGCCGTGGATCAAGCGACGGAAGTGCTGCGTCGGCGCCGCAACGTCCCCTACGATGGCAAAAATAATTTTTCGATCAACACCTCGCAGCAGGAGATCGAGCAGTTCCATAGCATCCTGGGCATGGTCGCTCTGGCCACCGTCGTGCTCAGCGGCATAGGCCTGCTCATCGGCGGCGTGGGGGTAATGAACATCATGCTTGTTAGCGTGACAGAGCGGACGCGCGAGATCGGCATCCGCAAAGCCATCGGCGCCAAAAGCGGCGACATCACCTGGCAATTCCTGCTCGAGGCCATGACCCTTACGGGAGCCGGCGGCGTAATCGCGCTGGTATTGGTGAACGGCTTGGTGATTCTGGTGCGCCTGGGACTGAAGTGGCCTGGCAGCGTGCCGATTTGGGCCGCTGCAACTGGCATCATCGTCAGCGTGAGTATCGGTTTGATCTTTGGCGTGTGGCCGGCGATGAAAGCGGCCAAACTGGACCCCGTCGAAGCCCTGCGTTACGAATAGCGGCGAAGGCGAGTTGTTCCTCGCAAGAAACGAAGCGCTGCTCGAATCCTGAAAAAACCAGACAAGGGAACTAGGGAAGCGGCGTGTGGCCCGCAAACGAAGTGTTGGGGAAAGCCTCCGGCGCCGGTGGCCCGGGAGTCACCGAGTTGCGCTTGTCGGTCGAAGTTTTTGGAACGGATTCGAGCGCACCGCTTTCGACCGGGACGGCAGCCTTTGGAATCGTGCGTGCCGTTGTGTGCCGAGATAACGCAAGATCTCGTGTGCTTGCTCCGGGCACGGCGGCGACGGCCGGCGTGGACCGCTTCTGAATCCAGTCGAAGAGAGAGCGCGCCGCGGTCACCGCGCTTGCGAGCAGCA
>Ga0210395_10000096_pt1 | contig 70105 bp, 53 predicted proteins | sample IncBWH4OmetaG_FD_150861 | JGI IMG/M metagenome (GOLD analysis project Ga0210395, IMG submission 150861) | Forest soil microbial communities from Barre Woods Harvard Forest LTER site, Petersham, Massachusetts, United States - Inc-BW-H-4-O ...
CTCGACAACGGTGCGTTGCTTCCGGATCCGTTGCAGGATCACAAACGCCTGAAATTCTGGGACCTCGATGAGTCATCGCGCAGCGCCCTGCCGCTGTCGCAGAACGGTGAGCCGTTCCGCAACCGTATCCACGACCTCGCCGAGCAGATCAAGCGTCAGGTGATCGCGATCAATGCCGCGGAAGTGACCCGACCGGCGATCAGCGAAATCGCGGAGGCGGTTTCCGGAACCACGGCGCGGCGCGCCAAGGGCGTCGCGTTCCTGGCACAGACCACCGATGATCTGGAAGAAGAGCGCATGCAGGTGCAGCGCTACCTGGAACAGTTCGGTTTCCTGATCCTGCCGGCCGCGGATCTGCCCGGCGGTGGCGAGGCGTTTCGTACGGCGGTGCGCGCCGACCTTGCTCAATCCGACCTGTACCTGCACCTGCTGGGACCCAGGGCAGGACGCTACCCATCGGATATTCCCGAAGGTTACCCCGCAGCGCAGATCGAAGCCGCCAAGGCTGCCGGTAAGAACCTCATCCTGTGGCGCCATCCGGAACTTGATCTGGACAAAGTGACCGACCCGCGACAGCGAGCGCTGCTGACGGATGCCAATGTCATCGCCTGCGGCCTGGAGAGCTTCAAAGCCGAGGCACGTCGCCGTCTTGAAGCCCGACCCAAGGAGAAGAGCGGCGATGCCAAGCGTTCCTCGCTGGTCTTCATCAACTCCACGGAGTCCGACTACGATGTCGCCCGAATCGTGCAGCAGGAGTTCAGCAAGCGCAACCTGCCGACCATCCTGCCCCTGTACGCAGGCACGGCCGAGCAGGTGCAGCAGGACCTGACCGAGAACATCAAGGACTGTGATGTTCTCGTCATCCTGTACGGCACGGCGCCGGCGGCCTGGGTGCGCAGCCAGATACGGCTGTTCAGCAAGCTCAAGGCCGGATCGCGCGCGACGGTGGTCGCGATCTTCGTCGGACCTCCCGAGGGCAAGAACGCGGATGTCGGCGTGTTCATGCCTGACCTGCGCTGGATCAGCTTCCCGGCTGACTGGTCGATGGAGCCGGTCCAGTCCCTGATCGCGGAACTCGCGCAATGACTGTTCCGCCGCGCCTGCCCTACCCTGGTCTGCGCGCCTACGGTCGCGATGAGACCGACCTGTTCTTCGGCCGCGAGGGTTGCGTCAACGAGATGGTCGACATCCTCGCCGCGACCCATTTCCTCGCGGTGCTCGGCACTTCCGGCAGCGGCAAGTCCTCGCTGGTGCGAACCGGTCTGCTCGATGCGCTCGAGCTTGGCCTGTATCGCGCCGCCGGCCCACTGTGGCTGGTGGTGGACTGCCATCCTGGCGGAAATGCGATGCGACATCTGGCCGCCGCGCTGCTTGCGACGCGGCCCCACCCGGTTGGGGATACAGTCGGCGACCCCTTCGCCCTGGAGTCGCTCGAGACCTTCCTGCGTCGCGGCCCCCGGTCCATCGCCGAGTGGGTGACGGATGGCAATCTGGCCGACGGCCACAATCTGCTGATTCTGGTGGATCAGTTCGAGGAGCTGTTCCGCTACGGGGACTACGCGGGCCGCGAAGATGCCGAAGCCTTCGTCGCACTGCTTCTGGAGAGCGCCAAAGCCCATCCGCGCATCCATGTCGTGATCACCATGCGCTCCGAGTTCCTGGGTGCGTGTGCGCTGATCCCGGGCCTTGCGGAGCGCATCAATGCCTCCCTGTACCTGACGCGCCGCATGACCCGGGAGGAGTGCCGTGAGGCGATCGTGGGCCCTGCGGGTGTGATGGGTTTCGACATCGAACCCGAACTGGTCACCAAGCTGTTGAACGATCTGTCGGTGCTGGCACCCTGGGAAGCCGACCGTAGCGCCTCGCAGATGCAGCGCCTGTCACGGCAGGCCGATCAGCTGCCACTCATGCAGCATGCACTGAGCCGCTTGTGGCAGCTCGCCTGGCGTCGCTCCGAAGGCGCGCGCCTGAAGCTCACGCTGCGGGACTATGAAGACATCGGGCTGCTGCGCGGTGCCCTCGACCAGCATGCCGCCGAGATCATCGAGCGGCTGAGCACGCCGGCCCGGGAGGTGGTACCGCGGGTTTTCCGGGCGCTCATCGCCGGCGCCACGCTCGCTGATGCGGTGCGCCGACCGATGCGTTTTGGTGAACTGTGCATCGTAACCGGAGCCGAGCCGGCACTGGTGCGCGAAGTCGTCGATGCGTTCCGCGCCCGGGACTGCAATTTCCTGCGTCCCTCCAACGACCAGCCGCTGCTGGAGGAGACCATTGTCGATGTCAGTCACGAGAGCCTGATCCGCCAGTGGAGCAGCCTTTCGGAGTGGTTCGAGACCGAGGCGGCGGCCCATGCCCTTTGGGGACGCCTGCTGTTCGACCAGGCGCGACATTCGGCTGGACAAGGAGAGTTGCTCAGCGGCCTGGATCTCGCCACCGCACTGGCCTGGTGGGAGCGCGAGCACCCGACGCAGGCCTGGGCCGCTGGCCACGGCGGCCGGTATCGGGAAGTCCAGCATTTTCTGCAGCGCAGTCGCGAAGCCGAAGAGGCCCGCACGCGCGCCGCGCAAGAACGCGCCGACCACGAACGTCGCAGTCTCAAGCGCCGCACCGCCGCCTTCGCCGCGCTCGCCCTGGTTTGCCTGGCTGCCGCGGGCTTTGCGTACCTCGACAATCTGCGGCTCGACCGAGCTCGAGTTCAGCTCACGGGTGCCAACACCAACCTGCAGCAATCCCGGCAGGCGGCGCAATCCGCCCTGGTGGCCAAGACCACAGCCCTGGGAGCCGAGCAGGTGGCCAACGATCGCGTGATCACCACCGCCGATCGCTTCGTGGTCGGAATGGCCGAACGGCTGCTGGTGACACCCGGTATCTCCAGCGATGAGGTCCAGCGGCAGCTGCAGGATGGCGAGCTGTACCTCGATCAACTCGCGACCCAGACCGCCAACAAGCGCCTGATCAGGCTGACACAGGTCAAATTTGCGGCCGCGGGCGCCCGCGCCCTGTTCGATCGCGCGCGCTTCAATGAGGGCCTGAAGCTGGCGCGGGCCGGCGACACGCTGCTGCTCCAGGGTCGCGATGCAAGCCAGCTCGATCATGAAGAGACACTCGAGGAACTCGAGATCGGCAGCCTCATCGCCCAGCTCTACGATCTTGATGCGCTCAAAGACATCGCCACCGGCCGGGCGGAAGCCTTGAAAATGGCGCGCATCGCTGATTCTCTGCCGGCCGATCCTTCAGGCATCAGCTTGCTCGATCAGTCCCGGGCGCGGTACCAGATTGCACGCTACGCCGACACTTCCTCCGCCGCCCAGGTCGCAGAGGCGATAGCCGCCGCACGGCAGTGCCTCGAGCTGCTGCGGCATCCTGAGGCCCCGAAAACCTCCGAGCGCTGGCTGTACGAGGGGCGCTGCCACATCGTTCTGGGATATTTCCTGTATCAACGCGGGAAAACCGCGGAAAGCGCGCAGGAGACGCGCCGCGCCGTGGCGACGCTCGAGCGTATTCCCAAGGCGCAGAAGACGATTCCGATGCTGATGTCGCAATCGGGTGCCCTGGCCAATCAAGGCTACGATCTGCTGCTCAAGAAGCAGTTTCCGCAGGCCCGCGAGATCTTCATGCAAGCCGAAAGCCTGCTTGAACTCACCCCACTGGACATCAGCGAGCGGCCGCGCCTGCGTGCCGACCTGATCAGCCGTGAAAATTCCGTCGGCCGCTCCTATGGGGATGCCGGGGATTATCGCGACGCGGTGTCCTGGTACCGCAAGGCCCACGACCTGGGATTCAGCGATGCAGCGTGGCGCGACTACCCGTTCCTGGCCAATGACGTCGACGATGCGGCCAGCAACTACCGCGACGCGCTGGGCAACCTGGCGTGGGATACCGACCCGGATGTTCTGAAGGAGTACGTCAGCGCCTCGCAGGACCGCCTGAACGTCCTTGAGCGCCTGATCGAGTTGCATGAAGCGCGCTGGTGCGAGGGTTGCGAACTGGTGGATAAGCAGCTGCTCATGTCGGCGCTGATCAAGTTCGATACCGTGCGCAAGGAGGATCGCTACGGCGATGCAATCAAGATCGCCGACGAGGTGATTTCCAAGGCGAAGGCGATACTGGCCAAACCACCCTCAGAGCATTATGCGATCGCTGCGCGCCGCTCCTGGTTCTGGACCGTCCAGTCGTTGCCCGACAGCATACCCACGACCCATCCGGCCGATGAACAGCTCAAGCGGCTCCTGCATTCGCAACAACAGGTCAAGGAGTTCCTGGCAGCCTACCCCAAGGCATGGCTGGCCGACACCCGTCTCGGGCGTATCGACTATGCCCTCGCGACCCTCTTTGCGCAGATGGGCCGCACCGCCGAGGCAGTGTCCGCCGCCGAAGCCGGTGCGGCGCTGTTCGACAAGGACAGTACCCGTCTGCTGGCTGACTGGTACCGCACCGGCTCGGGTCCCGTGCCCCGCGACCTCGACAAGGCCAAGCACTACGATGAGATCCTCGCCGGCCGCACCTGGGGCCTGGAACGTTACACCCTGAGTCTGAGCGCCCTGTGGCTCGATAATCCGCGGCCCTTTCCCTACTACATCTATATCGAAGACCCGCATGATGCGAACGATGATTTCATCGCGCGCTTCGCCTATCAGCTCGAGTACATCGAGGGCGTCAAACTCCCGGATCCCGTGAAAACCAGCTTCGCGAAACTGCTGGACATCGCGCGCAAGAACCACGCCAGCTTCTCGGAGCTCACGATCCTCGCGCTCTCCGAGTCGATGCAGCTGCAGCTGTCGGTGAAGGACGCCATATCCAGGAAGGATTTCGCGGCCGGGGCCAAGGCCATCACGACTGCCTGGGACAAGAAGGGCGGACCCGATACGGTCAAGGACGCGATGGCCAAACTGGTCAAGGACCACCCCAGTAACGAGTTCCTCTCCCCGCTGATCGAGGTTGCCAGAGTTGTCTACTCGGGCGGCAATGCGGCCGCGATGCGCGTTGTGCTCGATGCCATCCTGGTCAAGCAGGACTTCAAACCCGGCGAGCTCTCCGGACTGCTGCGCATGCGCGCTATCGTGCTCGACAAGCTCGAGGACTACGCGGGGTCCGAAGCGGATTACACCGCGGCACTTTCGCTGCAGCCGGATGACGCCAACCTGCTGTATGGACAGGCCTACAACTGGATTGAGCAAGGCAAAAACCTGCCATCGGCCATCGCGCAACTGCAGCGCGCCACGAAGCTCGCTCCCGATAACGCCAACACCCGGGAAAGCCTTGGCTGGGCACAGGTGCTGGTCGGTGATACCGAAGCGGGTCTGGCAATGCTTCAGTCCGCGGCCGCGATTGCGCCCAATCAGGCCGATATCCAGGCCCGTCTCGGGGATACCTTCCGCCGCCTCGGCCGGCGGGATGAGGCGCGGGCCGCCTTCGGGCGCGCCGCGAGTTTATCCAAGGACGAGAAACTGACCCAGTTCATCCACCAGCAGCAGGCCCTGCTGGATCCACCCAGAAGTTCCGGCGGATGACCTGATGGGGCGACCTAGACTTTTCTGAGTATCGCCAGGGCCGCCGACACCAGCCGCTGCTCCTCATCCACCGGAATGACATGTACCGCGATGCGGCTGTTCGGTGCCGATATCCGCAGCTCCTTGCCGCGCGCCGTCTCATTTGCTTCGGCGTCGAGTTCTATGCCCGCCCAGCGCATTCCCGATAGGATTCGCGCGCGGACCGCCGGAACATGCTCACCGACGCCACCACCAAATACAATTCCATCGCACCCACCCAGAACCGTCATGTAGGCGCCGATATATTTGCGGGCCCGGTAGCAATACAGATCGAGCGCGAACTGGCACTGCGGTGCCGCGCTCGCGAGCAAGGTTTCCAAGTCGGTAGAGGACCCGGAAATACCGGCAAGTCCGGCATCCTCGTTCAGCATGCGAACAATCTCATCGCCGCTCTTTCCCAGCCGCTGCTGCAGGTACGGCACCACGGCAGCATCGATATCACCCGCGCGAGTCGCCATCACCAGGCCTTCGAGCGGGGAAAACCCCATCGACGTATCTAGCGGTTGGTCCGCCAGGATTGCCGCGACCGAACACCCGCCTCCGAGCTGCAGGGTGATCAGTCGACCGCCGCCTGGCAAGCCGGGTTGCAGCTGCTGCCAGCGGTCGGACATGGCCTCATGAGCCAGGCCGTGGAATCCGTAACGCCGAACTCCCTGCGCAACCCCGACCGAGGCAGATAGAGCGTATTCGCCTGCGACGCGCGGCAGGCCGGCAAAGTAGGCCGTATCAAAGGCGGCCACCTGCGGTACGTTTGGTCCACAGTCTTCCCGTGCCGCCTCGATCCATCGCAAGGCCTTGGGGTTGTGAAGCGGTGCCAGGTCCGAGAGTTCGCCGATCTGCGCCAGCACCGATGCATCAATCAGGACCGGCAGCGTGAACCGGGTGCCCCCGTGCACCACCCGATGCGCCACGGCGTCGGGCCGCCGCGGGAGCTTGTCCAGGAACGCGCGTAGCCCCGCGCGCGAATCAGCCTCACCGTCCGAACTGTGCCCGGCGGCCAGCCGCAGCGGCTTGGTGGTGGCCACCACTTCATAGGCCGCCCACTTTACCGACGTGCTGCCACTGTTGATGGTCAGGATGATCAGGGCATCACTCCAGACACGCGGTGATGGTTTCAATCACCCGCTTGGTCTCATGAGGATCCCTGACCTGTATGGACAGCGCTCCGGCCTGTTTGGCCGGAAAGTCGTTGCCCCCGGGGAACAAAGCGTCTCCGATGAAGATCATTTGGTAAATTTCGATCCGGAGCAGGTCACGAAGCTTGCGGACTCCGTAGCCTTTGTCGATGCCGCGCTGGGTGATATCGATGGAGGTCGCGCCACCCAGGTGCACGGAGAATTCCGGTAGCAGCGATTCCAGGTCGGTAATCATCTGCTTGCGCTTGGCCGAATCCGGATCCCATTGCTTCTTCTGCGGCAGCGGGGCCAGCTGCCCCAACGCCGAGTACGTGATCTGGCTGCCTCGATCCTCGATGATCTCGCCCCAGACTCTTTGCGGCCTATCGCCCGCCCCCGCCATGGCCCGCTGCAGAGCATCCAGGATCTTCGCCTTTTCCCCTGCCGTGAAATCCTCGGCGTACAACAGTTCCCAGTGCTGTGCATAGCGGTAGAAGCGGGTTCCGCAGGTGGGCAGAAGCGATAGATTACTCAGGCGTTCGTCCTGCCCCAGATGGGCCAGCACCTGGGTTTCAAACTGTTGCCAGTCACCCCCGGATATGACCGCCACCTTGACCAGACCGAGCAGATTGTCCAGCAACTGCGCCATCTCGGCGTCGATGGCCGCCTTGCTTTCAGCCAGCGTGCCGTCCAGATCGAAAATCACCAGTTTCTTCATGGGGTCAATGTCGTTCCGGCAGAGAGATTTCCAGCAAGCTGAGGCTGCCATGTGGTCGGCACAGGCAGGCACCCACTACTGCTGGCGAGAGCAGCACCTGACCCCTGCCGAATTCATACGTCTCCCCGGCGTACTCCAAATGACCGCTGCCCGCGAGGCACACCAGAATGCGCGGCGTTTCCGCCTTGCCGACCACAAATGGCAGGCGCCCGCTGATGCGTGTCGCCGCAAACTGCTCGCATTGGATGAGTTTCTCCCGTAGAACCGGTCGGCGCTCCAGGGTACGGGGGGTGAGCGGTGTGACGGCGCCCTGTTCGAAATCTATGCAGGCGATGGCCTGCTCCACCTGCAGAGGCCTTGGCTGCGAGGTCTTCGGATCGATGTGATCCCAATCATAGAGACGGAAGGTTACATCGCTGTTCTGCTGCAGTTCGAACACCACGACATCGGCCAGCGAATGAACGGTCCCGGCGCGAATCAGAACCGCATCCCCCGGTTGCGGCGTGAATTGCGCCAGCTCATCGGCCAGCGTTCCGTCCGCGAGTGCCCTACGCATCCGATGCGCGGTGGTGCCGGCTTTCAGGCCCGCAAAGATATGTGCCCCAGGACCGTTTTCCAGAACCACCCAGGCTTCGGTCTTTTCAGAGGGATGTACCTGCACCGACAGCGGCTCTTTGACGTCGAGCATTTTCAGGAGCAGGGGGAAGCGTTTGAAACGCCACGATAGGTTGCCGAGCAGCTCTTCGGGAGATTGTGCGGTTATTTCCGCGATGGTCTTGCCCTTCAGGGGGCCGTCCGCCACGCGGCTGGCAAAGTCATCCCGATCGCTCAGCAGCCACGCCTCGCCAATCGGTTCATTCCCTGGCAAGGTCTCAGACAGCAGGCGGCCCAGGCGTCTGCCACCCCAGAGCCTGTACTGGTAGAGCGGCTCGAACCTTAGCGGGTAGAGGGGCGTCGCATGCATGAACGGTGACTCCGGCAGGGCGCAAAAATACCGGCCGCCGGCACTGCCATCTGTGCGCTAGGGCACCGACCGCGGCGACCTGGCGGACCGAAGGTGTGCGCATGACCGAGCGCACTCTTTCCCCCGAACTGCTGCGTCGCATGGACGCCTACTGGCGGGCCGCCAACTATCTGGCCGTCGGTCAGATCTACCTGTATGACAATCCCTTGCTGAAGGAACCGCTCACGCTTGCGCATGTGAAGCCCATGCTGCTCGGGCACTGGGGCACGACACCCGGCCAGAATTTCATCTACGTGCATCTGAATCGGATCATTAGGAAATACGACCTGGACATGATCTACGTCTCCGGACCAGGTCACGGCGGTCCGGCCGTCGTCGCCAACACCTACCTCGAGGGCACTTACAGCGAGGTCTACCCGAACATCGGTCGTGATGAGGAGGGCCTCAAGAGGCTTTTCAAGCAGTTCGCGTTCCCGGGGGGCATTCCCAGACACGCCTCCCCGGAATGCCCGGGGTCGATCCACGAGGGTGGCGAGCTCGGCTACTCCCTCAGCCATTCCTTCGGCGCCGTCTTCGACAATCCGGGTCTTATCGTCGCGTGCGTGGTGGGCGATGGCGAAGCGGAGACGGGGCCGCTGGCGACCGCCTGGCATTCCAACAAGTTCCTCAATCCGCTCACTGATGGTGCGGTGCTGCCGATCCTGCACCTCAACGGCTACAAGATTTCCAACCCCACCCTCCTTGCCAGGATCAGCCGCGAGGAGCTTGAGCAGCTGCTGCGCGGCTGCGGCTGGACGCCCTACTTCGTGGAGGGCAAAGAGCCGGATCTGATGCACGAGGCAATGGCAGCGGCACTGGACAAGGCGGCAGAGCAGATCAGGCAGATCCACCATGAAGCGCGCGCGCGCGGCAAGACTGCCCGGGCACGCTGGCCAATGATCGTTCTGAATTCACCCAAGGGCTGGACCGGACCCGCGGTCGTCGACGGCCTTCAGGTGGAGGGCACATTCCGATCTCATCAGGTCCCCCTGTCCATCTCCGGTCAGCATCCCGAACATCTAGCGCTACTGGAGACCTGGCTGAAAAGCTACCGACCCGCAGAGCTGTTCGACGGCGCCGGGCGCCTGAAACCTGAACTGGCCGAACTCCCTCCCGTCGGTGAGCGGCGCATGGGCGCCAATCCGCACGCCAACGGCGGCCTGTTGCTGCGCGATCTGCGCATGCCCGACTTCCGCGAATATGCCAGTAAAGTGCCATCACCCGGCAGCGGCGGCCCTGGCGATACCCACGTGCTCGGTGCATTCCTGCGCGACGTGGCCAAGCTCAACGAGCAGCCGCGCCTCTTTCGTATCTTCGGCCCCGACGAGACACTGTCGAATGGGCTGGAGGCGGTCTTTGAACTGACCAACCGTCAGTGGGTTGCCGAGACCCGCCCCAATGACGAGTTTCTCGCCCAAAGTGGCCAGGTCATGGAGGTGCTCAGCGAACATCAATGCGAAGGGTGGCTGGAGGGTTACCTGCTCACCGGCAGGCACGGTTTGTTCAACTGCTACGAAGCGTTCATCCACATCGTGGATTCGATGTTCAATCAGCATGCCAAGTGGCTGAAAGTGACCGCCACCCTACGCTGGCGCCGTCCGATCGCCTCGCTGAACTATCTGCTGGCCTCGCATGTATGGCGACAGGACCACAACGGCTTCACCCATCAGGACCCCGGGTTCATCGATCATGTCGTGAACAAGAAGGCCTCGATCGTGCGCGTGTATCTGCCTCCCGATGCCAACTGCCTGTTGTCCACGATGGACCACTGTCTGCGCAGCCGGCACTACGTCAACGTCGTCATTGCGGGTAAACATCCGGCGCCGCAGTGGTTGGCGATGGATGCCGCCGTGGAACATTGCACCAAGGGGATCGGCGTATGGCAATGGGCCAGCAGCGATGAGGATATGGAGCCTGATGTCGTGATGGGCTGCGCGGGCGATGTTCCGACCCTCGAGACGCTCGCGGCCGTTTCGATCCTAAGGCAACACCTGCCCGAACTCAGGATCCGTGTGGTCAACGTCGTCGACCTCATGAAACTGCAGCCGCAGTCCGAGCACCCGCATGGGCTCAGCGATCCGGACTTTGATGGCCTGTTCACGACCGACAAGCCGGTCATCTTCGCCTTCCATGCCTACCCGTGGTTGATCCACCGTCTGACCTATCGCCGCCACAATCATCACAACCTGCATGTTCGTGGCTACAAGGAGGAGGGAACGATCACGACCGCCTTCGACATGACGGTGCTCAATGAGCTCGATCGCTTCCATCTCGTCATGGATGTCATTGACCGGGTGCCGCAGACGGGCAGCAAGGGCCTGCACCTGAAGCGGCTGCTACAGGACAAGTTGATCGAGCACAAACTCTACATAGACCGCTACGGTCAGGACCTGACGGAGATCCGCCAGTGGCAATGGGACAACCCCAATCCCCTCAGTTTCGGGGACCGGTCGCCGCTGCCGCCTGCGTGAAGTCGCTGGCATCACGTGCGATGTTGGTCGCAGTCGCCGGAGCGAGCTTGCTGACCATGCCAACCTGATTTCTGGATTGGCTGCAGCCGCCGACTGCATCGTTGCCCGCCATCCCCAGCGCCAGGACCGCCGCCGAGGGATTGAGGCTGTCGACCATGGAACTTGGCATGAGTATGGTCGCGCCGCGCTCCTTGGTGGTCTCGTAGATGATGTTCATCGCGCGCAGCTGCAGCGCCCAGGGGTGGCCGGCGTAGACCGCGGCCGCCTCGACGAATTTGCCGGCGATCTCGGCTTCCGCTGAACCAAGAATGACGCGCGCCTGCTTTTCGCGTTCGGCCTGGGCCTGTCGGGACATGGCATTCTGCAGTGCCTCAGGTATTGCGACATCGCGGATCTCCACGGATGTCACCGATATGCCCCATGGAGCAGTCTTCTCGCCGATCTCCACTTTCAGCCTCTCATCCGCCTCCTTGCGATCCGAGAGCAGCGCCGCGAGCATCGATGAGCCGATCATCTCGCGCAGTGATGTCTGCGCCACTCTATCGATCGCCTCGCGGTAGTTGGTAATGGCCAAGGCGGCCTTTTCGGCATCATGTACATGCCAGAAGATGATGGCGTCGACATTCACCGGAACCGTATCCTTGGTCAGTGCCTGCTCGGCGTTGAAGGCATTGGTCTGGATGCGCTCGTCAATGACCGCGACCACGCTGTCGAGCACCGGAATGATGGCGAACAGTCCCGCGCCGCGGACGCTTTGCAGCTTCCCCATCCTCAGGATGACGAACTTCTGCCAGACATTGGCCATTTTCAGGGAGGCGGAGACCAGAACCGCGAGCACGAGCATCGGGATCCCCAGATAGAGATCGCCGCGATAGCCCAGGGCCAATCCGCCGGCCGCGAGCACAAACACTAGAAATGAGGTGACAGGATTCATTCAGATCACTCCGGCTACGCTTGGATCTGCCAAGGGTGTGCGCCGATACCGAGTTCGTCTGTTCGCTGCCGAACTATGCGCGCTACCGTACAGATCAGGTGAGCTGCCCGCGGGCATCCTGACTGCTCCGCAGCGAGTACCTGTTCATGTCGGATCGGAAACCAGAAGATCACGGGACCGTACTGTCGGTTCGCGGCAGCGTGATTGACGTCCACTTCGATCGTGACCTACCGGCCATCAATAATCTGCTGCGCGCGGGTGATCGGTCCCAGATCCAGATCGAGGTCTGGGCGCAGCTGGATGCGAATCGCATCCGCGGTATTGCCATGACTTCCGCGCAGGGCCTGGCACGAGGTGCCGGGGTCGAAGATACCGGGGGACCGCTCAAGGTTCCGGTCGGCAAGTCCATTCGCTCCCGGATGTTCAACGTGTTCGGCCGGACTCTTGACGGTGGTGGCGAACTCACCGGGGTCGAGTACCGATCCATCCACCGATCGCCGCCGGCGCTGGCGGAACGAACCACCCAGAGCGAGATCTTCGAAACCGGTATCAAGGCCATCGATGTGCTGATGCCACTTGAGCGTGGCGGCAAGGCGGGACTGTTCGGGGGCGCCGGGGTGGGAAAAACCGTGCTACTGACCGAAATGATCCACAACATGATCGGGCACCATGACGGTGTCAGTTTGTTCTGTGGTATCGGCGAGCGCTGCCGCGAGGGTGAAGAGCTGTATCGGGAGATGCAGGAAGCCGGCGTACTGCCCAACATGGTGATGGTCTTCGGTCAGATGAATGAGCTGCCGGGCAGCCGCTTCCGCGTCGGTCACACGGCACTGACCATGGCGGAGTATTTTCGGGACGACGAGCATCGGGACGTGCTGCTGCTGATCGATAATATCTTCCGGTTCGTGCAGGCCGGCTCGGAGGTCTCGGGACTCATGGGCCGCATGCCCTCCCGCTTGGGCTACCAGCCCACCATGGGCACCGAGCTGTCCGCGCTCGAGGAGCGCATCGCGAACACCAAGGGCGGCGCCATTACCGCCATCCAGGCCGTCTATGTGCCGGCAGATGACTTCACCGACCCGGCCGCAGTACACATCTTCTCCCATCTTTCCGCGACCGTCGTACTTTCGCGTCAGCGGGCCAGCGCCGGGCTCTTTCCGGCGGTGGATCCCCTGCAATCAGGCTCCAAGATGCTCACGCCGGGCATCGCCGGCGACCGGCACTACCACCTTGCGCAGCAGATCCGCCGCACCTTTGCCCAGTACGCGCAGCTCAAGGACATCATCGCCATGCTCGGTATCGAGCAGCTCTCACAGGAGGACCGCAACGTGGTGGGACGCGCCCGCCGCCTGGAGCGGTTCCTGACGCAGCCCTTTTTCGCAACCAGACAATTTAGCGGCCTGCCCGGTAAAACCGTCAGTCTCAAGGATGCCCTGACGGGCTGCGAGCGGATTCTGCACGACGAATTCAAGGACGTCCCGGAAGAGGACTTGTACATGATTGGCACAATCGACGACGTCAAGCGGGCCGCGCGTGCAGCTTAAAATACTGGTGCCCTCCGGGGTGTTCGCGAGCGTCGCCAAAGTCGAACGCATCGTGGTGATGACACAGACGGGATCCTTCGGCCTGCTGCCCCACCGACTGGACTGTGCCGCGGTGCTGCCACCGGGTCTGTTCGCCTATTCAACCTCCGCCACCAACGTAGTTCATCTTGCGGTCGACGCCGGGGTGATGGTCAAGACCGGACCGGATGTTCTCGTGTGCGTGCGCCGCGTGATTGCCGGGGCGGATCTGGGACGCCTGCGCCAGGCGGTTCAGCACGAGCTGGTGAAACGGAGCGAACAGGAGAGCTCGAGCCGCAAGACATTGGCCCACCTTGAAGGCGGGCTGATCCGCGAATTCGTCAAGTTGCAACGTGCCTGATCCGGATCCAATACCACCCGCGCAACAGACCTTCAGCCGTAACGTCGGTGCACAGGAGGACCGCAAACTGCTGGCGCGCCCGGTCCGCTCACAGGTTTGGCCGGGCCTGGGCATGCTGGGACTCATTGGATGGTCGGTGTGTTTGCCGACGTTGTTGGGAGCGTGGCTGGGTCGCTGGCTGGATGAGCGACACCCCGGTGCGCATGCCTGGACGCTGGCGCTTCTGGTGTGCGGGTTGTGCCTCGGATGCGCGAATGCCGGACACTGGATCGGCAAGGAACAGCGCGCCATTCGCCGCGGACAGGAGTACCCGAAATGACGGGCATGGGAATCCTTCTTGGAGCTTTGGCCGCTGGAATCATCCTGGGCGCAGTCTTTTTCGGCGGCCTTTGGTGGACCGTGAGCCGTGGCTTGACCACCACGGTTCCGGCCGTATGGTTCGGGCTCAGTGCACTGCTGCGGATGGCCGTTCTCGTGTGCGGCGTTTATTACTTCGCACGCTTGGGTTTGCCCAGTTTGCTCGCCGGTCTGTGCGGCGTGGTCGTGGCCCGCGGCGCCGTCAAGTACCTCACCCGCGTTGCCGTCTGAGCACGTCATGCGCATCACGCCCGATCAACTCATCCTCTGGCAGTACGGCTTCATCAAGCTCAATGGGACGATTGTCACGACGTGGGGATTGATGCTGTTGCTCGCTGTTGGCGCGCACCTCATCACCCGCAGGTTGACGAGCGATGTCATCACGTCCCGGTGGCAGGCAGCCCTCGAAATCATCATCACCGACATCGATGAGCAGATCAAAGAAGTCGGCCTGTCGAACCCTGCGCGCTATATCGCCTTCATCGGCACACTTTTCATCTTCATTTCGAGCGCCAATCTGCTCACGATCGTGCCGGGATATGTCCCTCCGACCAGCTCGCTCTCCACGACCGCGGCACTCGCCCTGTGCGTGTTCGTGGCCGTGCCCGTCTTCGGCCTGGCGCGACGCGGCTGGCGAGGCTATCTGCACTCGTATCTGGAACCCACGGTCATCATGTTGCCGTTCAATCTGATCAGTGAACTGTCGCGTACTCTGGCGCTCGCCGTGCGCCTGTTCGGCAACATGATGAGCGGGACGATGATCATCGCGATTCTGCTGACCATCACGCCCTTCATCTTTCCTGTGGCAATGACGCTGCTGGGACTGCTGACCGGGTTGGTGCAGGCCTACATCTTCAGCATCCTCGCAACGGTCTACATCGCCGCCGCCACCGGGGATAACAATTCCTAGCCAATTCAATCGAGGACCGCCATGGACAGCATGACCCTGATCTCCATCGCCTCTACCGTCACGGCCGGCATCACCATCGGTGTGGGATGTTTCGGACCGGCCATGGGCCAGGGGCGTGCCGTCGCCACCGCCCTTAGCGCCATAGCGCAGCAGCCGGACGCCGCACCGACCATCACCCGGACGCTTTTCGTGGGCCTCGCCATGATCGAGTCGATGGCCATCTACTGCTTCGTGGTCGCGATGATCCTGCTGTTCGCCAATCCATTCTGGAACCATGTCATTGCGGCGGCGGGGAAGTAGCTCATGCTCATCGACTGGTTCACCGTCGGCGCACAGGCGCTCAATTTCCTGGTTCTGGTGTGGTTGCTTCGGCGTTATCTCTATAAACCCGTGCTGGCAGCCATCGATGCGCGCGAGAGGAAGGTTGCCGCAACGATAGGGGACGCCGCGACCCAGGTGACGACGGCACAGGCTGCAAGCGCGGCGCTGCGCAAGCGCAGCGAGGAATTTGACCGCGAACGGGACGCTCTGATGCGAAAGGCGGTGGAGGAAGGCGGCGCGGAGCGCCAGCGTCTGCTCGAGGCGGCCCGCGAGGACTCCCAGCGGCTGCGCGTCACAGTGACTCAGGCGCTGGATGCAGAGCGTGCGGAACTGGAGCGGCAACTGTCGGTGCGCATGCAGGCAGAGGTGTTCGCGCTGACCCGCAAGGCCCTGTCCGATCTTGCCGGGGCGGGTCTTGAGGAGCGCGTGATCGAGGTGTTCATCGATCAGCTGCGGGAACTGCCGCAGCAGCAGAAGCTGGAGCTGGCGGGCGCCCAAGCCGTCCTGGTGCGCGGTGCCTACGATGCTTCCGCCATCGGGCGTGCCAAACTGGAGGCCGCCATACACGAGCAGTTCAATGCCCATATCGTGGTGCGTTTTCAGACCGCTCCCGAGTTGGTCTGTGGGCTCGAACTGGCGGTGAATGGAGTGAAGCTGGCCTGGAGCGTCGCGGACTATCTGTCGACGCTCGCCCAGGACGCTGCAGCCCTTGCGGCGCCGGAATTGGCGGCGCCAGAGGCGCCGGCACATGTCCACTGACACCCTGCTTCCGGCACTCGGCCTGGCATTCGACAGCCTGCGACGGGCACGCGAAGCATTTGTCCCGAAACTAGCCGCGCGTGAGATCGGCACGGTCACCTCGGTCTCGACGGGGATCGCGACGGTTTCTGGATTGCGCGGAGCGGGCTTCGAGGAACTTATTCAGTTCCCGGGAGAATTATTCGGGATCGCCTTCAACCTTGATGAGCACGAAATCGGTGTGGTGCTGTTGGGAGACTACACACACGTCCAGACCGGCGATGAAGTCACCCGGACGGGCCGTGTCATGGATGTGGGAGTCGGTGAAGCGCTTCTGGGGCGGGTCATCGACCCGCTGGGCCGGCCGCTCGATCAGCTAGGCGCGCTGACTTTGCGGCAACGCCTGCCCATCGAGCGCGAGGCTAAAGCAATCATGGATCGCTCCCCGGTTACCGTGCCGCTGCAGACCGGCATCAAGGTCATCGACGCCCTGGTTCCGATTGGGCGCGGTCAGCGGGAACTGATCCTCGGAGACCGCCAGACAGGAAAGACCGCCATTGCCCTGGATACCATCCTCAATCAGCGCAACGAAAACGTCATATGCATCTACGTCGCCATGGGCCAGCGTGCCTCCGCGGTCGCCAAGGCAGTGGCGGATCTGCGCACCCACGGGGCCATGCCCTACACCATCGTCATGGTGAGTGAGGGTAGCGATGCTCCGGGGCTGACCTATGTCGCCCCATACGCGGCTACCAGTATCGCGGAGCAGTTCATGGAGGCCGGCCACGACGTGCTGGTGGTGTACGACGACCTCACCCAGCACGCGCGTGCCTATCGTGAGATTTCACTCCTGCTGCGCCGACCGCCCGGGCGTGAGGCGTTTCCGGGCGACATCTTCTACATTCACTCGCGTCTGCTGGAGCGTTCCACACATCTGCGTCAGGAGCTTGGCGGCGGGTCCCTGACCGCCTTACCCATCATCGAGACCGAAGCCCAGGACATTGCGGCCTACATCCCGACCAACCTGATCTCCATCACCGATGGCCAGCTCTATCTGTCGCCCACCTTGTTCGAGCTGGGGATCCTGCCGGCGATCGATGTCGCGAAATCCGTATCCCGGGTCGGGAGTGCCGCGCAGCGGGCGCCCTACCGCGCGGTTGCCGGCAAGCTGAAGCTCGCGTATTCCCAGTTCGAGGAATTGGAGGCGTTTTCGCGCTTCGGCACCCGACTCGACGAGCATACACAGCAGATCATCGGACATGGCCAACGGATCCGTGCCTGTCTCGGACAGCCGCAATTCGCGGCAGTCCCGGTGCTTGAGCAGATTGTGCTGCTGCGCTCATTGACCGGCGGCCTGCTGGATGCGATTCCCCTCGACCGGGTCGCCGCCGCCGAGGCCGCACTGCGCGCTGCGATCGCACAGATGCCCGAAGCCTTGCGCCAGCGCTTTCTGACCTGCGCAGATCCGGACACCGCCGACAGCGCAACCGTCGCACAGATCGTCGCCGGCGCACTGGCGCCTTTCAAGCAATGAGCGATTCGCTCGAAGGCCTGCGCCGCCAACTCAATGCCACCGAACAATTGGGTTCAGTGGTTCGCGCGATGAAGGCCATATCCGCCTCCTGCATTGTCCAATATGACAAGGCCGTCGAAGCGCTCGGCCAATACCAGCATTCGCTTGAACTGGGCTTGAGTCTGTGTTTGGGCGAGGAGCGCCCCGTGCCGGCGGCCTCAAGCCCCGCCCTGGATATCCCATCGGGGGCCCTGGTCTTCGGTTCGGACCAGGGACTGGTCGGCCGTTTCAACGAGGTCATCGGAGAATTCGCCGCGCAGTCGCTGCACAAACTTCCCGGGCCCAAGACTGTCTGGGCGGTCGGTGAACGTGCGTGCCCGCCCCTGGAAGCGGCCGGGCTGACGGTCCGGAAGCGATTCGCAGTCCCGTGCTCGGTCGCGGCCATCACCGGGCTGGTCACGCAGCTTCAGGTCGAAATCGAGTCCTATACGGCCGAAACCCGGTATGGCGAGGTCCATGTCTTTCACAATTCGCCGCGAGCCGTCGCGCGCTACGAAGCGGCAACCCAGCGCCTGTTACCGCTGGATGCCGCCTGGTACAAGCATATCCGGCAGGTCTCGTGGCCTAACGCCCAACCGGCCGAGGTGCTGGGAGACCGAGCCACGACTCTCACTGGCCTGATACATGAGCAATTGTTCATTTCCCTGTACCGGGCCTGCGCGGAATCCCTGGCCAGTGAGAATGTCAGCCGCCTTGCGGCGATGCAGCGCGCGGATGAAAACATCGAGAAGGTCAGGGACGATCTGCAGCGATCGCTCAATCGTCTGCGACAAAGTTCGATCGACGAAGAGCTCTTTGACGTGGTGGCTGGATTCAGCGCGCTGGCCTGAACTGCACTGCAACAAACGGGACGGCAGCCCGGACTTACCTATGTACGCTACCGAACGGAATTGGGTTTATTGGCTGGTGATGCTGGGTCCCGTGAGCCGCACGGAGACTGCCATGATCGACTGTGCCGGAATCTGGATTGATCATCGCAAAGCATTTGTCGTCACGCTGTCCGCGGACGGTGAAGACACCAAGCTCATCCTATCAAGAATCGAAAAGCATCCGGAACGCAGTGTTTCAGCGCATGACCGCCAGCGGGCGCCGACCGGTGAGCTCAACAAGTATTATCATGCCGTCATATCCACGGTATGTGGCTATGCAAACGTATTTCTCTTCGGTCCGGGTGAAGCAAAACACGAACTGCGCAAGAGAGTCCTGCAGATGAAAGTCTGTGACTTCGTGACTGCCGCCGAAGCCGCAGACAAGATGACCGATCGCGAGATCGTCGCCAAAGTCCGTGAACATTTCGGGCTCGGCGCAGTGCGTGCTCAGGCCGAGCAGCCGGCGGCCTGAACCAAATGCCGTGGCAGCGCCTGAGAATTTCGCGATTTGGCGGCCCCGAAGTCCTCCACGTGGTGGAGGAGTCAGCGATACCCGAACCGGGACCCGGGGAAGTTCGTATCAAGGTGTTGGCCGCCGGGACCGGATTCACCGATACGATGATCCGGCGCGGCCGCTATCCGGATTTCAATGGGCCGCTGCCATTCACGCCTGGCTATGAGATCGTTGGTGTAGTGGAGCAGACAGGTGCTGGCGTCGTCGCACCACGAGTCGGCATGTTGGTGGCGGAATTGTGTGTCGTGGGTGGCTACGCTCAATATGCGATACGCCCAGCGCGTTTTCTCGTGCCCGTCCCTGGCGACATCGATCCGGCCGAGGCGGTCTGCATTCCTCTTGCCTACCTCACCGCCTTTCAGATGCTGACTCGCTTGCGCACGCTCTCCCGCGGCGCTTCAGTTCTCGTGATTGGCGCTTCCGGGACCGTCGGTACCGCGTTGCTCGATCTCGCGCGCCACCTGGGTCTGAGGGTAATTGGCACCTCATCCGCGACGAACCTGGGAGTGATTGAACGATTCGGGGCCGCGGCCATCGACTATCGAGCGGGTGACTTCGTGACTTCAGTGCGCCAGCTGACCCCTGGCAGGGCCGGAGTTGATGTCGCGTTCGATGCGATTGGCGGCGCTCACTTCGGCCGGTCGTTTGCCTGCCTTGCGCGCGATGGCCTTCTCGTTGATTACGGGTCGCAATCGATGGCAGTAGGCCGCGAGAGTCTGGTCGCCGCCTGCCTCAGCTTGGCTCGCCTGAAGCTGTGGAACAAACTGAGCTTCGTTTTCAACGGCCGCGCCGCCACCTTCTACAGCGTCACCACCCGTCAATCGACCCACGCCGAGGATTTCAAGGCCGATATGGCAGCACTGTTTCAGTTGTTGCGCGAGGGTGCCATCAAGCCAGTTGTGATCGAACGACTGCCTCTCGCCGCAGCAAGCGAGGTCCACACCCGCATCGACCGGGGTGGGCTTGGCGGCAAGATTGTGTTGCTACCATGGTCCGCATAGTCCTTTCCCGCCTACACGGCGGCTGTTGGCAGTAAGCGCGCTGGCGAACGGTGGTGGCCGAGCAGTCCGTTTAAGGTGCGAGTCCATAAACGAGACGTAAGACCACCATGAAAACGGACAAGCAGCTACAACATGATGTTATCGCAGAGCTTAGTTGGGAGCCTTCGGTGAATGCGGCGCACATCGGTGTCGAAGTTTCCGACGGAGTCGTCACCTTGGCGGGGCATGTGCTCAATTACGCCGAAAAGCTCAATGCCGAGCGGGCCGCGCGACGGGTCGCGGGCGTGAGGGCGCTGGCCATCGAAATGGACGTGAAGCTTGGCGGAACGAGCAAGCGAAACGACTCCGAACTCGCAAGCTCCGCGGAAGCCGCCTTGCAATCCACCACCACCTCACCGAACGGCGTCAACGTCAAAGTCGAAGGCGGTTGGATCACCCTCTCCGGGGATGTGGAATGGGACTACCAAAGGCAGAGTTCCGTCGCAGCAGTACGCCATCTGTTGGGCGTTACCGGAATCAGCGACCAGATCCTCATCAAGCCCAAGGTCTCGGCGACGCTGGTCAAATCAGACATTGAAGCTGCGCTGCGGCGCCACGCCCGGGACGATGCGCAGAAAATCTCGGTCGACGTCCAAGGCAGCGATGTAACCCTGACGGGCTCGGTGCACAGCTGGTTGGAACGCGACCTCGCGAGAGACTCCGCCTGGAGCACCCCTGGTGTCCGTAACGTATTTGACAAAATGACCGTTTCCAACTGATATCCGCCGGGGTCCGAGACAATCGGACCCCAGCGTGCGCTGTCGAACGGAGAAAATCCGCGGAGCCCCGCATAGTCGCGGCGTGACACGCGCTGACACCCAAACAGAGTTCCCTTCCCGCAGAGTCCTTTTGATCGAGGACAAGCTGCCCGATAGCAGCGCCGTCGTTCATGCCCTGAACGACACCCCCGGTACCCGGTTTGTGCTTGAACCGGTTGGACGGTTCTCCGAGGGTCTCGAGCGGCTCTATAGAGATAGAACCAAGCCCCTGACGGGCTCGGAGCGCATTGCCGCCATCATCGTGGACCTCTTTCTGCCCGACGCCGAGGGAATCGAGGTCGTTCATCAGCTACTGCAGGAAGCTCCGTACCTTCCCATCCTGGTCATCGCCAACCTGCCAGATGAAAACCTTGCCAAGCTGGCCGTACGCCATGGAGCGCAGGACTATCTTTTGAAGACGCGACTGGATCGGTACTCGCTGAACAAAGTCCTGGAGAGCATGGTGGATCGTGCCGCCAATGCCGAGGCGCTGTTCGCGCACAAAGAACTTGCTCAAGTAACCCTGAATTCCATCGGCGAAGCCGTGCTCAGCGTCGCGCTTGATGGGGCGGTCATCTACCTGAATCCAGTCGCAGAATCACTGACCGGCTGGCGGGGCGCTGAGGCGGCAGGCCATCCCGTTGAGGAAGTGCTCAATATCGTGGATGGCTCCACTCGCATACCCGTTTCGAATCCATTATTCATGGCCATGAAGCAAAACAAGGCCCTCAGTCTCACTCCCCACTGCGTTCTCATTCGACGCGATGGGTCCGAGTCAGGCATTGAAGACTCGGCGGCCCCCATCCATGACAGAAACGGCCTGGTGACCGGCGCGGTCATGGTGTTTCATGACGTCACACAGGCGCGGGCCCTGGCCCTTCGGACTTCCTATCTGGCGCAGCACGACACGTTGAGCGGCCTGGCCAACAGGGCTATGCTGCACGACCGGCTTTCCCATGCAATCACGGCCGCGAACCGCCACCGGGAAAAGCTCGCCGTGTTGTTCATTGATGTGGATCGCTTCAAGCAGGTCAACGATTTCCTGGGCCATTCCGTGGGCGACCGCCTGCTACAGGCGATGGCACAGCGGTTGGTGACCTGCCTGCGGGATTCCGATACCGCCGGCCGCTTCGGCGGTGATGAGTTTGTGGTCGTGCTTTCGGAAGTTGCGCACAGCGCGGACGCCGCAATCATTGCCGACAAACTGCTCGTCACTCTAAGCCAGCCATACACCATCGATGCGCATTCCCTTCACATCACTGTCAGCATCGGGATCGCCACCTTCCCAGATGACGGGCTGGATGCGGAGCTGCTCCTTAAGAATGCCGACGTTGCGATGTACCACGCGAAGGACGGCGGCCGCAATCAGCAGCTTTTCTATGCAAGACACATGAACCGGCGTGCGGGCGATCGCCAGATTCTTGAAGGTGACTTGCGCCGAGCCATCGCGCAGCAAGAGTTTGTGCTGCACTACCAGCCGAAGGTCGACCTGCAGACAGGACAGATCACGGGCGTCGAGTCGCTGATACGATGGCGTCATCCAGCTCATGGTCTCGTACCGGCCGCGCCCTTCATCCGGGTTGCGGAGCAATGTGGCCTTATAGTGCCGATTGGCAGGTGGGTGCTGCGAGAAGCATGCCGTCAGGCCCGCGACTGGCTGGATGCCGGTCTACCGCTCATCCAGATTAGCGTGAACACCTCCGCGCTGGAATTGACCAAAGCAGGGTTCGTCGAGAACGTTCGCGCAACCCTTTTGGCGTTCAACCTCACGCCGCGCACTCTGGAACTCGAACTCACGGAAACCTACCTGGCGCAGGAGCCCGAAGTGATCGAGGCAGTGCTGCAGGAGCTCAAGTCCCTTGGCGTGAGGCTCGCCTTCGATGACTTCGGCACCGGATATGCAAGTCTGACCTGTCTGCGGACCCTCCCTGTGGATGCGCTGAAGATCGACCAGTCGTTTGTGCGCAATGTGGCATCCGGCACCGATGATGCCGCCATTGTCATCGCCATGATCACCATGGGTCGCAGTCTGCACCTGCGAGTCGTAGCCGAGGGGGTTGAGACTCGCCAGCAGCTCGAATTCCTGCTCGCTCACGGCTGCCCTGAGGGGCAGGGTCACTATTTCAGTCGGCCCGTATCCGCCGACGAATTCGCCGTTCTGATGGGCCGCCGCTTTGCGGTCGGCACCCTGCGCGCGTCCGATCCGCCCGCGCAAGCGCGGATTACGTCTGTATCTTCAGCCGCAGGGTAAATTCGCTGCCTCGACCGATGCCTTCACTTGCCGCCGATACCGTGCCTCCATGTGACTCCACGATGGAGCGCACCAGCGCCAAACCGATGCCCAGACCGGATCGACTCTGCACCGCGGCGGAGTCCGCTCGAACGAACAGGCCAAAAATGAACGGTAGTGAAGCCGCCGCTATGCCGACTCCGCAGTCGCGTACCTGAACCACTGCATGCCCATCGTCGGCAAGCATCGACACGGTGATCTGGCCGCCTGCTTCTGAATATTTCGACGCATTGGAGAGCAGATTGACGAACACCTGCTCAAGCCGGTTCGCATCCCCCAGAACCCAGATACTCGATTGCGGCACGCTGACGACAAGTTGGATCTGCTGCTCAGTGAATTGCGGCCCGGCAGTCTCGATTGCGCTGCTCAGCACGGCTCTGAGGTCCACCCGCTCGCGCTGCAGTGGCAGGCTTTCAAGCCGTGGGCCAACCATCCGGCATGGACTGGAAGTCAGTAGGGCGATCTGGCGCACCTGACGTTCGATCAGTTCGTGCATGCGCTGTCGCAGCGGATCCTCATTGCCGCGTAGGCGCAGTACCGCAATCGCATTCTGAATGGCCGCCAGTGGGCTGCGCAGTTCGTGCAGCAGCAGAGCCATCGGTTCGTTGTCGCGGCATTGCACCGCATCGTCGAAATCAAATTCTGACAAGAACAGTTGTACATCTGTTTGGGTCGCAGTTTCGGCTGAGTGAGTGTCCGCCATGTGCCTGCTCCAGACCTTTGTCCGTCAGCGGGAACCTACATTTCAGCTCGGCTGTATTCCGTGCGATAGCGAACATACGGGCCAGAGCGCGGTCTGCACTGTGGCCGATACTCTAGTATTTAGACGGGGCAGAAACATTCGTCGTTTCAAAAGCTTAGTTTATGTATTTAAGACATTCCTTAAATTAAACCAAGTCGGGTGATCAACGGCTACGTGAAAAAAATTGTTCCACGAGCCTAGCGAATGGTTTTGCGCGGCAGTTCAATGGTGAAGACACACCCGGATCCGGGTTTGTCGCGGACCCTGAGGACTCCGTTGTTCGCCTCGACACTGCGCTGGCAGATGGCAAGCCCGAGCCCCAATCCGGATTTGTCTGCGCCGGCTTGTGCAAAGGGCGCAAAAATCCGCGCCGCGCTGCCCGGGGGCAGGCCACCACAATGGTCCTCGACTTCGATCAGGATGCGATCCGCGACCGCGAAGGCGGACAAGGAGACGTCAGTGCCAAGTCTGGTGAACTTGAAGGCGTTCTGCAGCAGATTTCCGAGTGCCGAAAGCAACATGTCACGGTCGACGTCCACCGCAAGGCCCTCCTCGACAGGAGACACGGTGAACTTGCAGCCCCGAGCCCCCGCCTCGAGCAATGCCGAAATTCCGATCTGATCAATGAAATCGGAGACGGAGACGAGCTCATGCTGGGGCAGCATTCCGGCGGCGACGCGGACGTCCGCGAGCGAGCGGTCAATCAGCGTACGCAGTCCTATCAGGGAGCGCTCCAGCACCGCCCCGGTTGCGCCACTGGCCCCGACATTCCCCAGTTTGATGGCGGTGAAGGCGAGTGTGCTCGTGTGCAGCAGATTGCGCAGCTCGTGCGCGAGAAATCCCAACCTTTCATTCAGCGCCTGCACCCCATCATTGGCCAGGACGGAATAGCGCTGGTAGGAGTACTCCGTGACAGCATCCGCGATGCCGTTGTCGAGGCAGCGGTTCAGTGTCCGGAATTCATCTGTTTCAATGGGCGCTTTGCGTTCGAAGGCCAGATCCGTGATGGCCTGACACAAATCACCATAATCGTGAACAACCTGGTCGACCGAAAAACCCTGCTGCATCAGCTCACGCCCGTGCAGCGCCGCGCTGGCCCCCATCTCCGACTGGGCGTGGCCGACGCCACCGGCCGGCCCTGAAACCTTGCGGCTCAGCATGGGGTTGGCGGTTTGCTCGACCTCCAGGGTCTTTATCAATTGATCGAGGAACAGCGGTATGCCGTGCATGAGCTCTGCATCAGTCACCCTGGGAGCTGACCTTTGCGCAACCTTTGAACGGCAGCGCTCGATCAGATCGGCGCGATTGCTGGTCAGAAATTCGTGCAGCATCCCCCGAGTGTACGTGACCGATGCTTTCTTATATGTGCGGTTGCGTACCGACGATCCGCGGGGGCGGGTCCATGGTCAACGCGCACCAATGATGCGCACGGGGTGAGACGAATGGGTAGCGGTGGCCTGTCCAGCCAGGAGGCGACCCTGCGGCTGCGCAAGGACGGGCGCAACGAGATGCCTGATACCACGCTGCATCCGCTGCGGCGCGCGGCGCATAAGTTCTGGGCTCCTGTTCCGTGGATGCTGGAAGCGGCCATCGCCCTGGAACTGGGGCTCGGCAAATTCATCGAGGCGGCCATCATCGCGGCGCTCCTGATATTCAATGCGGTGCTGGGCCTGCTCCAGGAGAGTCGCGCTCAGGCAACGCTCGCTGCCCTGAAGTCGCGCCTGGCGCTCAATACCGTCGCGTGGCGCGATGGGGCGTGGAAGACGGTTCGTGCCGCCGAACTGGTGGTGGGCGATCAGGTCAAGCTGTCACTCGGCGGCGTGGTTGCCGCGGATGTGACTGTGAGCGCCGGAGAAGTTCTGCTCGACCAATCCATGCTCACCGGCGAGTCCGCTCCAATCGAAGCGGGCCCAGGCGCGCGGACTTTCGCCGGCGCCCTGGTGCGCCGCGGCGAGGCCGTCGCTGAGGTGACCGCGACGGGCGTACGCACCAAATTCGGCCGCACGGCGGAGCTGGTGCGTACGGCCCACGTCGTCAGCTCCCAGCAGCAGGCCGTGCTGCGCGTGGTGCGCAACCTCGCCGCATTCAATGGGCTCGTCATCGCCCTTCTCGTGGGCTATGCCTGCTACCTGATGTTACCTCTGGCACAGATCGTGCCCCTGGTGCTCACGGCCGTGCTGGCGTCGATTCCGGTCGCATTGCCGGCCACCTTCACGCTGGCCGCAGCCCTTGGAGCGCGTGTCCTGGCCAAACGGGGCGTGCTGCCAACGCGTCTGACCGCGGTGGATGAGGCAGGTACGGCTGATGTTCTGTGTGCCGACAAAACCGGCACGCTGACGCGCAACGCTCTGGCGGTCACGCGCGTGCAGCCGCTGCCCGGCTTCGATGAAGCGCATGTCCTGGCGCTGGCCGCGCTGGCCAGTTCCGACGGTGGTCAGGATCCGGTGGATGGCGCGATCCGCTCTGCCGCTTGCGCCAAGCCGGTTTCCGATGCGCCCGAGCTGCTGAAGTTCGTGGCATTCGATCCAGCCAAGAAGATGTCCGAGGCCACCGCCACTGATTCCCGCGGCGCGACGCAGCGGATTGTGAAGGGTGCATTCGCGGTCGTCAGTCCCCTGGCACAGGCCAGTTCCACGGCCGCTGCGGCGGCCAAAGGCCTTGAGGAGCGGGGTCTGCGCGTGCTGGCGGTGGCCGTTGGATGTTCGCCCACACTGCAACTGGCCGGACTCATTGCGCTGAGCGATCCGCCTCGCAAGGACTCTGCCGCTCTGGTGAGCGAACTGAAGGCATTGGGAGTGCTCACCGTGATGGTCACGGGCGATGCGCCGCAGACCGCCGCCATCGTGGCCAGTGCGGTCGGCCTGCATGGAGCACTGTGTCCACCGGGCCCGATTCCAGACAACGTGCACCCTGGGCAATACGCCGTCTACGCCGGGGTTCTGCCTGAGGACAAGTACAACCTGGTCAAGGCTTTCCAGAAGAGCGGCCACATCGTCGGCATGTGCGGCGATGGGGCCAACGACGCGCCGGCGCTGCGTCAGGCGCAGATCGGCATAGCCGTCTCCACCGCAACCGATGTGGCCAAATCAGCCGCCGGCATGGTGCTGACCACCGCCGGACTGGCGGGCATCGTCGCGGCCGTGCAGGAAGGTCGTATCACCTTCCAGCGTATCCAGACCTATGCTTTGAACTCCATCATCAAAAAGGTCGTGACGGTGCTGTTCCTGATCGCCGGTCTGATCATGACGGGGCAGGCCATCCTGACTCCCCTGCTGATGGTCATCATCATGGTGGCCGGGGACTTTCTGGCCATGGCCTTGACCACGGACAATGTACGGCCCTCCCCGACACCCAATGTCTGGCGCATCGGCCGCCTGACGATGGCCGGCGTGATCCTGGGGGTTTGCCTGCTGGCCTTCTGCACGGCAGTCCTGGTCGTTGGAAAATATGGCCTGAATCTGTCCATCCAGGCCCTTCGGACCCTGGCGTTCATCGTGCTGGTGTTCGGCGGCCAGGCCACCATCTATGCCATCCGCGAACGCCAGCACCTTTGGGGTACGCGTCCCAGTCTTCTGTTGGCCCTGTCATCCCTGGCGGATGTCGCGATCGCCTCGACATTGGCGGTTGCCGGAATCGCCATGACACCACTGCCCGCTTCGCTGGTGGCCGCCACGCTTGGGGCTGCCATGGTGTTTTCCTTTGTGCTGGATCTGGTTAAGGTTCTAGTCTTTGCACAGCTTTTCGCCGGCCACACTGCCAAGGGACATCATGCGGATCAATCCCAACGACTTTCTCCAGCCTGAAGGCCATAAGGTCAATCTGCACAAGTGGCCCACGCTGATTGATCCGGTATACAAATCCAGGGCGCAGTACAAGAAGCTCCTGCAACAGCATGTCGAACGATTGAGTGCAATGCAGCAGCTGCATTACTCGACCAATCGTCACGCGCTGCTGATCATCCTTCAGGCCATGGATGCTGCCGGAAAAGACGGTGTCATCAAGCACGTGATGTCAGGTGTCAATCCGCAGGGTTGCCAGGTTTACAGCTTCAAAGCACCCAGTGCCACCGAACTGCAGCATGACTTTCTGTGGCGCACCACACGGGTACTGCCGGAACGCGGTCATATCGGCATATTCAACCGGTCCTATTACGAGGAAGTACTCATCGTACGCGTGCATCACGAACTGCTGCGCGATGAAGGGCTCACCGACGCCCCAACCCGCGCTGCAAAGCTCTGGCAGGACCGGTATCGTTCCATCACCGACCTGGAGCGGCATCTGTGCGCCAACGGCACGCGCATCGTCAAACTCTTCCTGCACCTGTCCAAGGCGGAGCAGCGCAAGCGCTTTCTGGCCCGCATCGATGAACCGGAGAAGAACTGGAAATTCAGCCTCGCGGACATCAAGGAAAGAGGCTACTGGAAGCAGTACCGGAGAGCCTACGAGGAGTGTGTGGCTGCGACCAGCACCGCGCAGGCGCCCTGGTATATTGTTCCGGCCGACGACAAGGAGAACGCCAGACTCATCGTCTCGGCCATCGTGCTCGATGCCTTCGAGCAATTCCGAATGCACTACCCGAAGACGAATGCAAAACGTCGGCGGGAGCTGCTCGCGATCCGCAAGCAGCTTTAGGAGGATGAAATGAAAGCCGTTCGATTACATGAGTATGGTGGCCCTGAAAACCTCAAGTACGAAGAGGACGTTCCCGACCCCATCCTGATGGCCGATTCGGTACTGGTCGAGGCCGCGGCGACCAGCGTGAATCCTGTTGACTGGAAAATTCGCTCCGGTGCGCGGCAGAAGGATTTCCCACTGAAGCTGCCGGCCATCCTGGGCCGGGACGTCAGCGGCATCGTGCGGGCGGTGGGACTGAACATCCGCACCTTCAAACCAGGGGATCGCGTGCTGGCCTTCGCCACGGAAACCTACGCCGAGCTGGTTGCCGTACCCGGCTCCAGCCTCACGCACTTGCCGGATGGCTTGGACCTGGTGGACTCGGCCGCGATACCGCTCATCGCCCTGACCGGCGAGCAGCTGGTACGCCTGGCGGCCCGGGCACAACGCGGGCAGACGCTGCTGGTCAGCGGCGCGCTGGGCAGCGTCGGGCGGGCGGCCGTGCATGCGGCCCAGAAACTCGGGGCGACGGTGATCGCGGGCGTACGCGCCCGGCAGCTGCCGGAGGCCCGGGCGCTCGGGGCGGCATATACCGTGGCCATTGACGATGATGCGGCGATTGCGGCGCTTGCCATGCTGGACGGCGTTGCCGATACCGTGGGCGGGGAAACGGCCGCCAAGCTCTTTGGCAAGGTCAAGAATGGCGGAAGCTTCGGCTACGCGTCGGTGTTGCCCGAGGGGGTGGCGCAACGCAATCCCGCCGTCACGGTCACGCGGGTGTTCGCACGTCCCGATGCGTCGAAGGTGCGCGAGTTCGCCGATGACGTCCGGGATGGGAAATTCGTATTGCCCATCGGCCGGCGGCTGCCGCTGCGCGATGCAGGCCAAGGGCATACCTTGGGGCAGCAAGGTGGTGTGGGAAAGATCGTACTGGTGTGTCGCGACGCAATTGATTAGAGCGGATGCGCTAAAGCCGCAACCAGCCGCGTCTTGCGATCTGCTGCAGCAGGATTCCGACGACAAAGGCCAGTCCGACATTCCACAAGGCGAAGGCGGCGGTTGCAAGGGTCATGAACCGCTCGCCCTTGTCCTTGCTGAAGTCACAGGAGCCCAGCGCCAGTTGCGCCCCCGTCAGAAACAGGATCACGCCCAGCACCGGCTGGGCCATCAGACCAAAAATCGTCTGGATGGATCCTGAGAAGAAAAATGCCAGACACAGAAGAATCACGCCCAGGATGATTGGCGCGCCCCCGGTGCGCGCACCGAATGCGACATGCCCCGCCATTCCGCCCGCTCCGTGACACATGGGAACACCGCCAAAAACGGCACTCCCCAGGTTCATGAGGCCCGTCGAGGTTGCGATGCGGTTCTCGGTCACAGAGCGCTGCGGGAACAGCCGGTTGTTCTCCTCGCGCAGGGCAATGACCGCGTTCCCGAGCGTCAAGGGCAGTTGCGGCAGCGCGAGGAAGGCCGTGCCAATGAGCATGTCATGCCAGGTGATGCTCGCAAGGGCAATCCTCGGCAAGTGAAAGGCAATTCGCGTCGCAGACAGCACCCGCAGGATCTGCGGATGCTGGCAGGCACCACACAAGGCGCCGTAGAGGAGCAGCAGGAACATTGCCGGAATCGCCTTGTTGGAGAGCAGCAGCACGGTTCCCAGCAGTCCGATCCCCGCCATGAGCCAACCGCCGCTCATCCAGCGGATGCCTTCGAGCATGAAGCCAATGCCAAGCCCCAGGACGATCCCGATGACTATCGGTCTGGGAACCAGCCTTGAGATATGCCGGGCCACTCCCGTCAGACCCAGAGCAAGCCATATCAGCCCGGTGGCAATGTCGGCGCCATAAACCGTGGTCTGCGTGATGGTCGCGGTTTGCGCGGCCTGCGTCGCCGCAACCGCCCCGATGGCCTTCATCGGCTGGACCGGGAAAGGAGTTCTGAAGTACACGCCGCAAATGACCATCGCGGCGCCAAAAGAAAACAGCACTCCAAACGGGTCCATTTTCAGAACCGCGATATACGCAACCACAAACGGAATCAAAGTGCCCAGATCGCCGAAGGCGCCGGCCCACTCCATTCGATCGAAGCGGTTGCGGGTTAGCACAGTCAATCAACACCACCATAGAGCCCGGATGGGCGCGCGATTGTGCCCCGAAGCGCTATATTTCAGGGGAGCCAACCCATTTGCTGCGCGTCCATGCCTTGACCCGCAGGTCTTATTTCGATACTTTTCGAATCATGAAATCCAAAGAGGCTGTCGGCAGCCTGGCCGCGCTGGCCCAGGAATCCCGTCTTGCGATCTTCCGGGCCTTGGTGAAGCGGGGCCCGGAGGGGTACACGCCCACCCAGCTTGCCGAAAAACTGGATGTGACGGCCTCCACGCTGTCGTTTCACCTCAAGGAGTTGCAGCGTGCGGCGCTGATCGATGTGCGCCGCGACGGGCGGTTTCTCTATTACCGTCCGAACTTCGCTCACATGAACCAGCTGATCGGGTTCTTGACCGAGAACTGTTGCGTATTGGCGGATCAGGATTGCGGCCGGGAATGTGCATGACCGCATCAACCCCGGTGACCGTGCGCGCCTCCAAAGCAGCGGACTTCCGTACCGTCAAGGAGCTTCTGGCCGCGGCGCGGCTGCCCACCGCGGATCTTGACAGCGCACCGGGGCTGCGTTTCTGGGTCCATGAAGATGAGGATCGCATCGTCGGCGCGATCGGACTTGAGTCATTCGGCGGCGTCGGCCTGCTGCGATCACTGATCGTCGCGCCCTCACACCGCGCACAGGGCATCGGGTCGCTGCTCATCGCAACACTGGAGCGAGAAGCGCAGATCCAGGGCGCGCAGTTGCTGGTGCTGCTGACCGAGGCGGCCGAGGGCTACTTCAGGCGGCACGGATTTGAAATCATTGAGCGGGCCTACGTTCCGGATGAAGTCAGAAGCAGCGCCGAGTTTCAATGGCTGTGTCCGGCCTCTGCCATGTGCATGACCAAGTCGCTGAGCCCTGCAGCATGAGTGCCCAGGTCCAGCCGCTGCGCCGGCGATTGGTCGCCGAAGGTCTCGGGTCGCTGCTCCTGGCCGCCACAGTCGTGGGGTCCGGGATCATGGCCGAGCGCCTGAGCGGCGGAAATGCGGCCATTGCCCTCTTGGCGAACACGGCCGCGACCGTCGCCGTACTGGCGGCCCTGATCGCTCTTTTGGGCCCGCTGAGCGGCGCTCACTTCAATCCCGCCGTATCCGTCATCGAAGCCCTGCGCGGTCGGCTGGCCTGGCCGGACGCGGGCAGCTACGCGTTCGTACAGATCATCGGCTGCTGCGCCGGTGCGCTGACGGCCCACCTGATGTTTGAGGTACCCGTCTGGCAGCTCTCCACGCACATTCGGACCGGACCTGCTCAATGGCTCGCCGAAGGGGTCGCGACCTTCGGTCTGCTGCTCATCGTTCTGGGGCATCGCCGTTCGCAGGATGCGCCATGGATGGTGGCGGCATGGATAGGCGCGGCGTACTGGTTCACCGCCTCCACGTCTTTTGCCAACCCGGCCATTACGATCGCGCGCTCCTTGACGAATACCTTCGCCGGCATACGACCCGCGGACACGCCGGCCTTCATCGTGGCGCAGTTCATCGGCGCGCTGGCAGCCCTTGGGCTCGCCGGGGTGCTGTTTCCACTCGTGCCCGGGACCTCGGCAACCCGGGAAGCAGAGGCCTGAATGCCTGAGTCGGCCGTGAGCGTCACGATCTATCACAACCCTGGGTGTGGTACGTCCCGTAACGTGCTCGCGCTCATTCGAAACGCCGGTGTCGAGCCGACGATCATCGAGTACCTGAAGAACCCGCCCGACCGGGCGCTGCTGGAATCGCTGATCCGGCGCATGAACATTCGACCCCGCGATCTGCTGCGCCAAAAGGGTACGCCGTACAGTGAGCTGGGTCTGGCGGCCGACCACTGGACTGACGCGCAGCTGATCGAGCACATGCTGGCGCACCCCATCCTCATCAACCGCCCGATCGTGGTCACACCCTGGGGCGTCAAACTCTGCAGGCCCTCCGAGGCACTCTTGGATATCCTGCCGCTGCCCCAGAAAGGCCCGTTTGCCAAAGAGGATGGGCAACCGCTCATCGACCCCGCGGGCAACCGCGTCGGGTGACTTGATGCGCCTGATGTCCGCCCGATAAAATACTTCTTAATCAGATAGTTAGCATCGCGCTCGCCAGTGACACATGCGGGCGGCGACGCACGGATCCTGCGGCCTGATTCTTTCCACACGTTAATCGACCGTTCATGACCGCCGTGGCGGATTGCGCCACAATGGCCAAATCCCGTTTCGCTGGTCCTGTCGAGGGAGGAATCGTCGGCATGCTGGCGATAGTCCGGATTGCGCTTCAGCGACCCTACACGTTCATCGTGATGGGGCTGCTCATCCTGCTGGTCGGCGGCCTGGCTGCAACGCAGATGCCGGTCGACATCTTCCCGGACATCAACATCCCCATCATCGGGGTTGCCTGGCAGTACACGGGGCTGTCGCCGGACCAGATGTACGGCCGCATCATGACGCCGTACGAGCGCTCGCTGACAACTACGGTCAACGACATCGAGCATACCGAGGCCACCTCGTACACCACCTTCGGCATCGCCAAGGTCTTCTTCCATCCCTCGACCAACATCGCCATCGCCAATGCGCAGGTCACCGCCATCTCGCAGACGTTGATCAAGCAGATGCCCGCCGGGGAGACCCCGCCCCTGATCCTCAACTACAGTGCCTCGACGGTACCCATCCTCCAGCTGGCGCTGTCGGGCAAGGGGCTCACCGAACAGGCGCTGACCGACCTAGGCATCAATTTCCTTCGGACCCGTCTGGTGACGGTGCCGGGGGCCGCCCTGCCCTATCCCTTCGGTGGCAAGACCCCGCAGATCATGTTCGACCTCGACAGCGCCGCACTGCAGGCCCGGGGGTTGACCGGCCTTGATGTGGCCAATGCGCTGGCGAACCAGAACGTGCTGACGCCGGCGGGCACCCAGAAAATCGGCCCGTACGAGTACACCATCAATCTCAACAATGCGCCCTCGCAGCTGTCCGAGCTTGCCGATCTGCCCATCAAGAGCGTCGGCGGCGCCATGGTCTACATGCACGACGTGGCTCACCTGCGCAACGGCAACGCGGTCCAGACCAACATCGTGCACGTCGATGGCAACCGCTCGGTGCTGATGAGCGTGTTCAAGAATGGCTCGACGTCCACCCTGGACATCGTCAGCGGCATCAAGCAGCGGCTGGAGGAGCTCAAGCCCTCGCTGCCCGACACATTGGTCATCAAGCCCATCGCCGATCAGTCGCTGTTCGTGCGCGCCTCGATCCGCGGCGTCATCCGCGAGGGCATCATCGCCGCGGCGCTGACCAGTCTCATGATCCTGCTGTTCCTGGGCAGCTGGCGCTCCACCCTGATCGTCACAACGTCGATTCCGCTGTCCATCCTGGGCGCCATCGCCGCGCTGTACGCCTTCGGTGAGACGCTCAACATCATGACCCTGGGCGGCCTGGCGCTCGCGGTTGGCATCCTGGTGGATGAGGCGACGGTGACCATCGAGAGCATCAACTACCACCTGGAGCAGGGCAAGGAGGTGGAAACGGCCATCATGGACGGCGCCTCGCAGATCGTCATCCCGGCTTTCGTGTCGCTGCTGTGCATCTGTATCGTGTTCGTGCCCATGTTCTTCCTGAGCGGCGTGGCGCGCTTCCTGTTCGTGCCGCTGGCCGAGAGTGTGATGTGCTCGATGGTGTTCTCGTTCCTGTTGTCGCGCACGCTGGTGCCGACCATGGCCAAATATCTGCTGCAGGCCCATGCTGCGCATGTGGATGCGCATGGCAATGTCATCGATTCGGCGCCACCGTCCAGGAACCCGCTGGTGCGCTTGCAGCGCGACTTCGAGCAGCGCTTCATCCGGATGCGCGCCGCGTACCACGACCTGCTGGCACTCGCCATCGAGCATCGAGCGGTATTCGTGGCCGGCTTCCTGGGCTTCATCGCCCTTTCATTTCTGCTGGCGCCATTCCTGGGGCGCAATTTCTTCCCCGATGTCGATGCCGGCCAGATCCTGCTGCATGTTCGCGCACCGATCGGACTGCGCGTCGAGGAGACCGCTGCACGCTTCAGTGATGTGGAGAAGGCCATCCGCACCATCATTCCGCCCTCGCAGATCGATGCCCTGGCCGACAATGTCGGAACTTATCTCTCGTCGCTGAACACCATGTACAACAACACCGGGACCATCGGCGAGTCGGACGGTGATATCCAGATTTCGCTGACCGCGGATCATGCGCCCACGGGCGAGTACATCCGGCGCATGCGCCAGGAGCTGCCACGCCGATTTCCGGGATTGACGTTCTCCTTCCTGCCCGCCGACATCGTCAGCCAGATCCTGAACTTCGGGGCCCCCGCGCCCATTGATCTGCAGGTCCGCGGCAACGATCTCGAGGCTGACTTCGCCTACGCCAATCGGCTGCTTGATCAGGTCCGCCACATCCCCGGGGTGGCCGATGCCCGCATCCAGCAGTCCTCCCGGGCACCGACCTACGATGTCAACATCGACCGCACGCGCGCCGAGTACACCGGGGTCACCACGGCCGATGTGACCAACAGCCTGGTGGTCAATCTCGCCGGTTCCACCCAGGTGGCTCCGACGTACTGGCTCAACGAACAGAACGGTGTCACCTATCCCATTGCGATGCAGACGCCGCAGTACCAGATTGACACGCTGCCGGAGCTGCAGAATGTTCCGGTCAATGCCACGGGCGCGCCGACCACGGTGTTGGGCGGCATCGCCGACATCCACCGCTCCCACAGCGATGTCTCGGTGTCGCAGTACAACATCTCCCCCATGGTCGAGATCTACGCCACGACCCAGGGCCGCGACCTCGGCGCCGTGTCCAGCGCCATTCGCGAGGTCATGGAGCGTAACGATCAGGACAAGCCCAAGGGCTCGACGGTGGATCTGGTGGGGCAGTCGGCGACCATGCACAGCGCCTACTTCGGCATGCTGGGGGGCCTTGCCGGTGCCATCGTTCTCATCTATTTCATCATCGTCATCAATTTCCAGTCCTGGGCCGATCCCTTCGTCATCATCACCGCGCTGCCGGCCGCGCTGGCCGGCATCGTGTGGATACTGTTCGCCACCCACACCACCTTGTCAGTGCCGGCCCTCACCGGTGCCATCATGTGCATGGGTGTGGCGACCGCCAACAGCGTGCTGGTGATCAGTTTTGCGCGCGAGCGGCTCGATGCGCTGCACGATGCCGGCAAGGCTGCCCTTGAGGCCGGTTTCGTGCGTCTGCGGCCGGTGCTGATGACGGCGCTGGCCATGGTGATCGGCATGTTGCCCATGGCGCTGGGACTGGGCGAGGGCGGTGAACAGAACGCTCCGCTGGGCCGCGCCGTGATCGGCGGCCTGCTGTTCGCCACCGTCTCCACCCTGTTCTTCGTACCGGTGGTCTTCAGCATCATCCACCGCAACTACCGTCCCAAGCCGGCACCGCTGCCCGCCTCCGGAGGCACCCATGTCCCAGCCTGATGCAATGTCGCCACCTGACCTGAAGCGCTTGCGCCTGACGGGCATTATCTTCGTGGTGGTCGTGTTGCTCATCGCTGCCTACGGCCTGGTGTCCCGTGCGGCGCAGAACTCGCAGCTTCGCCAACTGACCGAGGATGAAGCCGTGGCGAGCGTGGCCCTGGTGGCGCCGGCGCGGGCGGATAATCATTCGGGCCTGGATCTGCCCGGTCGCCTGGAGGCCTTCATCCGCGCGCCCATCTATGCGCGCGTGCCCGGGTACCTCAAGAGCTGGAAGTACGACATCGGTGCCAAGGTGAAGGCGGGCGCGGTGCTGGCCGAAATCGACACTCCCGATCTTGACCAGCAACTGGCGCAGGCACGCGCCGATTTGAATGTCTCGGAGGCGAACTCGCGCCTGGCGCAGATCAGTGCCACCCGCTGGCAGTCCCTGGCGGGGACTGATGCGGTGGCCAAGCAGGACGTGGACCAGCGCACCTACACCTTCAATGCCAGCGTCGCGCAGGTCAAGGCCGCGCAGGCCAATGTGGATCGGCTGGTCGCCGAGGAGAACTTCAAACGCCTGGTCGCCCCCTTCGACGGCATGGTGACTGCGCGTGAGACGGACGTCGGAGCCTTGATCAATGTGGGTGCCAGTGGCGGCACCGAGCTCTTCGTCGTCTCCGCGACCGACAAACTGCGCCTGTACATCAACGTTCCGCAGAATTTCGTGCCCAGCGTACCCGCCGGCACGCAGGCCACGCTCACCGTGCCCGAGCACCCTGGCAAGACCTACCATGGGACGGTCGAGAGTTCCGCTCAGGCTGTGAACCCCAGCAGCGGTACCACCCTGATGCAGCTGATCGTCGACAACAGTGCCGGCGAGCTCATGCCGGGGGGTTACGCGGCCATTCACCTGCAGGTACCCGGCACCCCCGGTATTCTGAGCATCCCGTCCAGCGCGCTGATCTTCAATGCGCAGGGACTTTCGGTGGCCACGGTCGTCGGCGACAACCGCGTCGCGATCAAGCCGGTGACGATCGCGCGCGATCTGGGCACAGTGGTGGAGATCGCCTCCGGACTCGTCCCGCAGGACAGGGTGATCGAGAATCCTCCCGACGGCGTGGCCGCCGGAGACGGCGTGCGGGTGGTGCGCAAATGAAGCGGGCTGCCGTGTGGCTGCGTTGCGCGCCGGCGCTGACGCTGTTGTTGGGCGCCTGCTCGTTCGCTCCAACCTTGAAAACACCGCAGGTTCCCACCGCGGCTGCACACCAGGAGGACGGTTCCTGGACTCAGGCGCAGCCCGCCGATCGTCTGCCTCGGGATCACTGGTGGGCTGTGTACGAAAACAAGGAACTGGATGACCTGCAGCAGCGTCTGATCGCCGGCAACCCGACGCTTGCTGCCGCGGTCGCCGACTACGCCCAGGCGCGTGCCTTGAGCGACCAGGCGCGCGCCGGGCTCTTTCCCACCCTGGGTCTGAACGCCAGCGTCGAGCGCGCGCGTGAGTCGTTGAACGCCCCGTTGCGCGGGCCCACGACCCCGGTGTATTACGACACCAACACCTTGGGCGGCAGCATCGGCTACGAGCTTGACCTTTGGGGCCAGATCCGCAATGAAGTGGTCGCGGGCAAGGCCAACGCCGAGGCCGCGGCGGCCGATCTGGAGAATGCGCGCCTGTCGCTGTCGGCGCAGCTCACCGACGACTACATCCAGCTGCGCAGTTTTGACCGCACCGGCGCCATCCTCGATGACTCGGTGAAAGCCTTCCAGCGTGCGCTCAATCTCACGCAGCAGCGGCACGATGCGGGCATTGCCCCTGGACTTGATGTGTCGCAGGCCCAGACGCAGCTGGATGCGGCTCGCTCCCAGGCCGCACAGACTCTCGCGCAGCGCGCGCTGATGGAGCACGCCATCGCGGCCCTGCTGGGCGAGTCGGCTTCGACGTTCTTTGTGGTCCCCGCCATCGTGGACCTGCCGCTGCCGCATGTACCGACCGGCATGCCGGCCACGCTGCTGCAGCGTCGCCCGGACATCGCCTCAGCACAGCGGCGCATGATTGCCGCCAACGCCCAGATCGGCGTGGCCCGCGCCGCCTACTTCCCCACGCTCACCCTGGGCGGCCAGGGAGGATTTCAGAGCACGGCTTTTTCCAACTGGATCAGCGCCCCTTCCACCTTCTGGGCCATCGGACCGAATGCCCTTTTGACCGTGTTCGATGGCGGACTGCATCGGGCGCAGGTGGCGCAGGCACGCGCTGAATTCGACGCCGCCGCCGCCAACTATCGCGGGGTGGTGGTCAATGCCTTCCAGCAGGTCGAGGACAGCCTGGCTTCGCTGAACCACTACTACGACGCCGCCGTGCAGGAGAAGGCCGCGGTCGGTGCGGCCCAGCGCAGTCTGGATCTCTCGACGGCCCTTTATGTGCAGGGCGCGACCGACTATCTCACCGTCATCACTTCGCAGACCGCATTGCTTCAGGCGCAGCTGCAGGCAATCGATCTGGACACCTTGCAGCTGCACGCCAGTGTCGAGCTCATCCGCGCGCTGGGCGGCGGCTGGGCAGAGGCCGACTACATCCGGTCTCCGGACTGAACCCGCCAGACCGCGCCGGCCAGTCTCTCCCAGCCATCCCCTGCCACGCCGGTGGGTTGCAGCATCAGCAAACCGGCTCGAATCCGCAACTTCGCACGGCGTGCCGCGGCGACCTCGGTCGGATCGAGTGTATACATGAAGAACTTGCGACCCGCCGCAGCGCTGGCCGCCGCCAGGCGCGCAATATTGCGCGCTCTTTTGGCGCCGGGGCACACCAGCAGCTGCAGCCGATCGGTTCCATTGACGGGCTCGATCGCAGCATACGAATCGTGGGCCAGACGCACGATGCGAACCTTGTGCGGCCGTTGCAGGAACTGCTGTCGCCAGTCTGCGGCGTGCTCATAGTGAAAATGCGCCCGCGGTGTTTGGCAGGCGTCCAACTCCGCCGGGGTCCGTCGCGCCAACGACTCGAAGGCTGACATCAGATCTTCCCGGCGCTGGGGCAGTCCCGGGCAGCCGCGCCCGGCCGGCGTGGCAACGGACCCATGGGTGACGCGTGGACCATCAGGTGAAACCAGATAGTAACTGGGAATGGCCCGGGCACCCAGGCGGATCAGGCCACGGCCACTGGCGTTGTCGCGCCTCACAAACCCCAAGGCTGCCACGCAGGACTTCTCCCGGCAGCGTTCCAGAGCGGTTTGCAGCAGCGCCGGATAGTGTCCCCGACCGCGTTCGGTGGCCAACGTGGCTCCGGCACTCAGGACCGCGACTTCGACGGGTGGCCCGCTGCCGACGCCGATCTGCCGGTAGCACACGGTCATGCCGGAGAGGATGCGCAGACCTTCGGCGCGGACCAGGATATCGGAGCGCTGGGAATTGAACCCGCGCGCCATATACCAGTCATAGGAGGCCGCATCCCATTGCCCTGGAAAGGCCTGGTTGAGAAATTCGATGTAGCGCGCGCAATCCAACCAGGGGGGGTTGATCTGAACGGGGCCATCTGAGCAGGACTGCGGCGACATCACGGCTGGGCTCGAAATCGCTCGGCGACCTCGGAAAGGTGCGCCCACCACAGCTGACCGGCGAAACGTCGCTCCAATACAGTGAACAGCAGATCGAGATAATTGCAGTAGAGCTCGTCCAGCCCATCGGCCATCACATGCCGACCATCGGTCTTGAATATATGCGCCTTGATGTGCAGCAGGCCGCCCATTTCCAGGATTTCAACAGCGCGTTCGACAGCTGAGGTCGCCTGGAAATTGCACGGCAAGTGCACCAGCCGCCCACTTCCGACGGTCTGCGGATGAATCAGTGATACGCCATTAAGTCCGTTCATCGCTGTGAGCGCCGCAGGTGATACCGCAGTGCGCAGATCGCGTGCCGAGGTGATGAACTGGAATCCAAGGCGGCTCAGCGCAGCGATCAGTGCCGGCGGGGCGTTCCAGGCGGGAGGCACATAACCGCGAACGAACCTGAGCTTGGCAAGCGCAAAGATCTCCAGGCCGCGCTGTACGATGGCCGCACAGTGTTCCTCCTCCTGGTCCTGGAATTCGACGGCGCGGCGTGGTCCGACATGCGCATGATGCAATCCGTGTGGCACGATCTCGCAACGCTCAAGCCCGTTCAGAAAGGCCACGAACTCGGGATGCCGATCGAGGCGGAACCGGCCCGGGGGCTGCAGGCGGCTGTGGTGGACCAAGCGGTTGATCCAGGGGATATGCCGCAGCAGCACCCCGTCGGCGACCAGCGAGTCCAGTCGCCAATCCGGGGTCACGCACAGCGTCGCCTTGAGATGCCGATGACGCCGCTGCAGGCGCAGCAGTCGTCCCATTGCGCCCGCCTCCAGGTCTCCCCCGGCCTCGTAGGCATCGCGTGAAGTCGCGGGATGAATGTCATCCACGCTGAAACAGATCGCCGCAGTCTTGCCGGCGGGCAGCCAATGCGCCACCTTGGGCGGCGATGGAGCCTCCAGGACGGCGCTGGCGCCGCTCATGCCGCTGAACTGCCGCTGCGCGCGATCGCGGGCAGCGGCTCCTGCGAGCTTGTTGCGGCTTTCGAAGCCTGTGACTGGCCGTTCGGGATGGCGGGAGCCTCGGTGATCCAGCGCTCGGCGTCGGCAGCCGACAGGCCGCGCGAGAAGTAGTATCCCTGGTACAGGTCGCACGCGGTCAGACTGACCAGCTCATACTGAGAGGGTGTCTCGATACCTTCCACAATGGATTGCATGCCGAGATAAGTCACCAGGTCGATCAAAGCCTTCAGGAATCCGAAATCCCGAGCATCCACATCGATGCGCTCGACGAACGAGCGATCGATCTTGACTCCCTTCAGTGGCAGCGAACGCAGATGATTCAAGGAAGAATACCCGGTACCGAAATCATCCAGCCACGCTCCGACCTCCATGTCGGCCAGTCGCTGCAGCGTGCGCGCCGCGCCCTGGATATCCTGCACCAGGGTCGACTCCGTCAGTTCCACCACCAGCTGCCTGCCCGGCAGGTCGAATTCCTCCAGCACCGCGGCGATCTCCTCCACCAGCTGCGGCCGCAGGAACGCCTCCGCAGACAGATTGAAGTTCACGAACAGATCCGCGTGACCGGCGCGGCGCCACGCCGACATCTGGCGCGCGGCCTCGCGCATCACCCAGGTGTTCAGCCGATGCGACAGGCCGGCCTGCAGCGCAATCGGCACGAATCGTCCCGGGTACAGCAGGCCTTCGGTGGGGTGATTCCAGCGTATCAGCGCCTCGAATCCGGCCACCGTCCTCGCCACCGGGACGACAAAGGGTTCGTACTCCAGCATGAACTGGTTCTCCTCGAAGGCGCGGTCCAGATCGACTTCCAGTTGCATGCGGGTGATGGACTCCTTGGCCGTGGAGGAGTCGAACAGGCAGAAGCGCGCCGGCGCATCACGGGCCACGGCGCTTAGCGCCGCGTTCGCATGATCGAGCAGGGTTTCGGCATTCTCATAGCCGGAGGAAGTCGCCGTGATTCCCACGCTGGGGTGCAGCAGGAAGGTGTGGCTGTCGAGAACGATGGGGGCCTGTACGACGTTGATGACCGCCTTGGCCAGCTCCTCACAGTGTTTGGAATCCGCATCCGCCAGGGGAACCGCCAGCTGGAACTCGCCGGTGCGGTACAACAGATCCTTTGCCGGCAGTACCGACTGGATGCGCTGCGCCGCCATCACCAGGACGCGCGAGGCGAGCTGGGCACCGAAGGAGCTGGTGATGTGCTCGATGCGATCGAAACCTATGGCCATCACACCCAGGGTTGCCTGCCTTGACTGCCGCATCGAATCCAGGACTGCTTCGATCCTGCGCAGCAACGCGCTGCGGTTACCGAGGCCGGTGAAACTGTCGAACTGGCTCGCCATCTGCAGCCGCGCTTCCAGTTCCGTCAGGTGCTCCAGGGTCTTGCCGTACTGAACGTTGAGCTCGCGACGGCGCCTTTGCGTCTCGGCCAGATTGTCCTGGGCCGCTCTCAAGCCCTGGCCCCGCAGCACCTCGCACGATACCCAAAGCACGAGTCCCAACATCACCAGCAGTGCCGGAGTCAGGAATCCTCCGAGGCCGGTATGGCTTGCCTGGCGCGCGGCACGCAGCTCCAGCAGTGAGCCACCGGCACGCAATGGAAGCGTGGCGGTGGCCTCCAGGCGGGCGCCGTCGGTCTGATACAGCGCGCTGGCGCCCGATACGTCAAAGAGCTGCAGCCGGTAACCCTCCCGCACCATCTGCGCCACATGGGGCTGCGCCATCAGAACGTCGAGGAGTTCCCAGGTACCGCTCCATCCGGCACCGGTGCCCCTGTCACGCAGCGCCAGCACCACCACATTTGGGCCCTGCGCCGTCGCAAACGGCCCCAGCAGCACCGCGCCATTGGCAAAGCGGCGCGCCTGCAGTGCGCGACGCAGAGTCGTAGCGGCGACCGGCGACGTTTCGCCCGGGGCCTCGCGATTGCCGGTGGCGGCCAGACGCCAGGGATGCCAGTGGCCCATGGAACGCGTTTGTTCAGCGGCGCCCAGCGCGCGCTCACCCCGATCGAGTTCTGCGTCGACTTCGCGGCTCACTGAGGCCAGCAGATTCTGCAGATGCAGCCGCTCGCGTGCCGACTCCAGCTGGTAGCGGGTCCTCACCATCGCCAGCGCCAGCGTCAGGGCCAGCAGCGACCCCAGGGCGAGCGGCAGATAGCGGCGCAGTTGCATATTCATGCGTACTAGGCAGCGGCTGGCGACGCCACCGTTTCCTGGAGACGCACAATGGAGAGTTCGCCAATGCTCGCTGCCACCCGTTCACGGCGCATGCAGGCGAGATAGCGGTGGCCGCGCCAGTCCAGAATCCGACGCGCCGAGTCCAGCGGCGCGATATCCCACCACCGCGCCTCCCCGGTGCCGAATAGCGTGCTCGCCGCGACCCCCTGCGCATCATTTCCCAGCAGCTGCAGCGCCGCGCGGTTCAGGAAGGCGACGCAGCCACGCGAATTGATGGCGAAGACCGGCTCTGCGACGGCATCCACTGCCCCGCGCCAGCAGATCTCATCACAGCTTTCGATACTCAGCGACGCGAACTGTGAGGCGCCCGAACCCATCAGCTCCGCACGTATACGCAGTACCACTTCCTGCCCGCGCACCGTGGCGCCCTGTACTTCCTCCCCGCCCGTCTGTATCAGACGCCTGATGACTGCGGGATAGGCGAAGTCAATGGTATCCAGCAGGAACTGCCCGGTGGCATTCTGGATCTCGAAGGCCTGCAGCAGGCGCTGGCTGGCGTTTAGGATGCGCCCGGTAGCGACCGAAACCAGCACTGCGGCGTACGGCGCACGTACGATGAGCAGGGTGTTGGATTCCTTCAGAAGCTCCAGCTCCTGCTGTCGGGCTGCAACCTGGGCGGCCGCAAGCCGCGATGGCCCCACCAGCGCCCGCGCCGTGTTACTCAAAGCAAAGCCGATGACGCCAACGCAAATCACCATCACCAGTTCGTAGTCCGGCGAGGTATTGACGTCCGGAAAGGCCGCTGCGCTGCGCGGCATCCAGGCCGGTAGGCTGTAGGAAGGCCCAATGCTGGTCGTGTACCTCGCGGCAATGAAGGAATTAGTGTCGGGCGAGAGCAGCAGCCCCGAGATCAGAACGGCCAGCAGGGCCGCCATGGCCGCCTGCTGCTGCCAGAAGCCCAGCACCAGTGCCGCCGGCAGCAGCGGCAATACGATGAAGAGGGGAAACAGGGGTTGCTGCAGGCCCCCGAAGAAATGCCAGCTCACCCCCATCAGCAGGGCACCGACAAACTGCGACGCGAGTGCAAAGCCCTGCAATTGCGCGGCAGAAGTGGCCCGATATCCCTGCGAAGCGATCACCAGCTGCGTGAGGGCCAGCACGGTCAAGGTCCAGATGATGGGCCCCACGTTGACCTGGACCAATCCAAAGTAACCGCACAACACGGACAGCGCCGCCGCCAGCAACGTGGTCAGCGTCCAGGTGTTGTCGAACATGCCCTTATGCCGGCGCAGCTCATTGAGCGCCGCAGCGGAATCCGCGAATGGCACGGCACTCACGGCGCACCCGTCAGCGTGTAGGTACCGATCACCGGGGTATCAAGCCGGTTGCCCTTGAGTATGTTGGCTTCGAGCCGCGGGGCTGCCTTGATGCGCTTCGGGCCATTCACGAGATCCAACTGCCGCAAGGCCGCCCCGTGACTTCCAGTAATCGTGTTCCGCTGCAGCAGCGGCGCACCGCCAATGATGGTGATGGCATCGGCGGCCGTATCCGTGATGCTATTGTCCGCAATGAGCGGTACCAGCTGCGGCTGGCCGCCTATTGACACGATGCCCAGACCGTTGTGAGTGAGCGTGTTGCCCGAGACGGTCACGTCACTGTCGCGAAGGGAGATCGCGGTCGATGAATTGTCGAAGATCCTATTTCGGGTCAGGACGACCGCATTTCCCGCACTCACCGACACGGCCGTACCGCCCGAATCGTGTATCTCACTGTCCTCCAGGCGTGCCGCGCCGCCGAGCACCAGCATGGCGGATTCCCGATTGCCGACGAACCGGCTCCTCTGGACGCTGATCAACTGATTGGCGACCACCACGCCGCTGGTGTTGCTTTCGAACAGGCTGTCGGCGATGCGCGCCCTTTCCTTGCCTGCCACCACCGGCCCGTGCGTGGCGGCCGGGGCAACCAGCCAGAACCCGGCGCGGCTATTGGCGCGGAATGTGCTGGTGAGAACCGTCAGGTTGTGGACGTCAGACTCGGCCAGCAGCCCCGTTTCGTTGCCGGTCAGGAGCGCTGCGCGGATGATGCAATCGGCGGCGCCCGCACCGATCAGGATGCCCACCTTCGAATCGCTCACGGTCACGGACTCAAGTCTTACGCCGGCAGCGTTGACCATGATCCCGAAGCCACGGGCATGGATCAGCGTCAGTCCCGTGATCAGCGTATTTGGGCTATTGATCTGCAGTACCGCGCCGGTTTGCTGTCGGCTGGCATCGATGATGCCCGCGCCGGCCGCGCCTTGCAGCTCCACGCCGCGCGGATTGACGAGGGCGGGCAACGCCGATTCGGTCGCAATGCGCTGCGCCGTGATGCGGATCCGGGCGTGCGTGGAGAGCCGGTCGGCCGCCAGAATGGCGTCGCGCAACGTTCCCGGGCCAGCATCGCCTGTACCGGTCACGACAAAATCCGGGGCCTCGCTGCGCGCGGCGCCATCGGCACCGGCACCGGCACCGGCACCGGGCGAGAAACGGTTCGCCATCAGTCCCATCAACAGCAGACAGGCGCATATCATCGCCCCGGCACCCAGCGCCCAGCGGCGCCGGTCGAGCATCTGCAGCGCGCTCATGCCAGGCCACCTTTAGGAGCAATGTGGCTCCTGCATCCCGCATCATTGTCATAATGGTCGGCGTATAGGCGCCGACCCGAGACGCGCAACGCCAACAGATTGAAGTAGCCGATGGTCGTGGGTATGTACTGCAGCAGTCCGTAGAAGCTGTAGAAGGGCACCGTGGCCAGATGCCGCCGGCGCTCCCCGCGCGGCAATGCCGCAAGGCAGGCCAGAAACAGGATCAGCGTCGACTTGCCATACCACAGACAGAACAGCAGCGGCTCATTCCAGGGCCGCAGGGGAAGCCACTGGGTCAGCAGCAGGTCATCCAGGGCCTTCAGCAAGCTCATGGCCAGCAGCACGGACGACAGCAACTTCAGCGGCAGCAGCAGAACTCCGTTGATGCACAGATAGAACACATATTGATAGGCGCCCAGCGGACCGCGGCGCGCGATGGCGAAGATCTGCGGCAGCCTTTCAAAAACCACTTTGGCGCAGCCGAAAGCCCAGCCGACGCGCTGCGACAGCAGGTTCTTCCAGGTGGCCTTGGCCTGCGTCTCGATGATCAACCGGTCGTCGTAGTAGATGCGCTCACCTACTTCGAGCAGCAACAGTGAATTCTCGAAGTCCTCGGCATACACCGAAAGGCTGTGCCGATTCAGGGCGGCTTCCAGCGCCACCCGGCTGTAGACCGAGACGCCGGAGTTGCAACACAGTTCGCCGAGGCTCTTGCGCCCCAGGCCACAAGCCAGCTCGTACTCGAAGGCCTGGCATTCCTCCAGCCAGCCGCCGCGGCGCGCCTGGACGCGCGGGGTACATGCCGCCGCGCCGCTGCGCTGCAGGTCACTGATCACCTGCTCCAGCGTCGCGCGCTCCATCCCGGGGGCGACGACCCAGCGAACGTCGGGATCCATGACCACCACCGTGCGGATCTCGGCCGGCAGAGTCTGCAGCAGGTGGCGCAACGCGGCCGGCTTCTTGCGATTGATGACGCCCGGAAGGCAGTTCCAGCCGTCCCGGCGCAGGCGCAGCAGCGTATCGTCGCTGGAGGCATCATCGATCAGCCACACCGCTTCCTTGAAGGGCTGCAGCGTCGCTGTGATGCGATCCATGTCGTCTGCTTCGTCGTGCAGCGATGCGATGATGGCGTAGGGGCTTAAGTCCAGGGCACGTTCGGCTTTGGATATTTCAGGCAACCCAAGCGCGACCGCAGGCCCCTCGGGCGCCGCCCCATGCACCCTCCTCAGCCACAGTCGCACGATGAGATCGATGACGTCGAACACGAGAATGAGATTCACGAACACGAAGATGACGATGCGCGTGCCGCCGCTGAGCAAACCGGCGCTTGCTGCCGCGGCCACCCCTGCGAAACAGACCAATATCACCGCCGCCAGGAGCAACGAATTGTTGGGATTGGTCTGCATGAACCGGCCTAGGCCCGCACCGCCGCCGTGACTTCTTCGCCGACCGATTCCAATGACTTCGCACTGCGAAAAATGGCGATGGTTGGCTTCGACAGATGCTTGGCGAAGTGCCCTATATGCTCGATGAAGCTCAAGGTCACCTCACAGCCGCGGGGTGCGATCAGCACATCACGGGCGGTCTTGATGTCCTCGTCCAGTATCATGCCGATTTCCAGTTCGGCCAACGGAATCTCCGCCCGATCGAACACGGCCCTGTGCGTCTTCTGGGTGGCGCGCAGGCTGTCCAGCAGCTCCTTCGAGAAATCTCCGGAGGCCTCCAGACTTTCCACAATGGCCTGCGTGCCCAGCCCCTGCGCCTCCAGCCGCTCGGTCTCCAGGGCCAGCCGCAGGATGTTCACATGCACCGGATCGGCAGTGGTTCCATCCGGCTCATTCAGCGCAGTCAGTATCGCGCTCACGGGCTCAAGCCGCGGAACGTGGGCGATGACCCGGATCGCTGCGCGGGTCGCGCTGCGCACTCTGGCAGCATCCTTGGGCTCCAGTTCCTCACCCCTGGCCAGCTGGCGCGTAAGCGACTCCGGCAACGATACGTGCCCGAGATAGGACAGCAGCGCCGCGACCTCCACCTGCCAGCGGTCGTCGATTTCAAGGTCGATCGCAAGCTCGGAAACCCGTCGCTTCAGGCGCTGGGCGCGGCCGATCACCGCCGGACTGACCAGGCTCATGATGTCGGTGAGCGCCTTGATAGCCCCCACCAGGGTCCGCTGCAGCAATACCCGCTCGGCCATGATGAGTTCGTGCTGGCGGACAGCCTCGTCGATGACGCTCAGGAACTGTTCGGCCGCGCAGGGCTTGGTCAGGAAGCGGAAAATCTGGCCCTCGTTGATGGCCTTGATCGCGGCCGCCATGTCGGCCTGGCCCGTCAGCAGGATGCGCACCGCGTGCGGGCGCAGGAGCCGCGTATGACGCAGCACCGTGGCGCCGTCCATTTCCGGCATGCGCATATCGGAGACGACCACTGCCAGATCCTTGACATTGGTCAGTACATTGAGGGCCTCCGCACCGCCGCCGGCCGTCAGCACTTCAAATTTCTCGCGCAGATGGCGTCGCAGGCCTTCCAGCACCCTTGGCTCATCATCGACGCAGAGGATCTTGTAACGTGAGTCGCTCATGACTGTCTCCTACACCTTTGGCCTCAACCTATTGAATCCTCGAGTACCAGCGAAACCGACGCCCCCTCGGTGGCCACCAGGCCATCCGCTGCAGGCAAGGTGATCGTGAATGTCGTCCCTTGCCCGACCACACTTGCCACTTCCAGCTCACCGCCATGGTTCCGAACCACCGAGCGTGCGATGGCCAGGCCCTGGCCGGATCCCTTGCCGATCGCCTTGGTGGTGAAGAAGGGCTCGAAGATCCGCGGTAGAACCGTGGCGGGAATACCGCAGCCGGTATCGGCGATTTCGAATCGCACCCGTGCGCCATCGGTGCTGCTGCGAATGGTGATGCTGCCGCGGCCTTTGCCGCTTTCCTCGATGGCATGCGCAGCATTGACGATGAGATTCAGGAATACCTTGTTGATTTCGGCACGCGTGCAGTTCACGGGCGGAATTTCACCCAGTTCCAGCTTCACCTCGGCGGCGTGCTTGTATTCGCTGCGCGCGACCACCAGTATGGTGCGGATGGCCTGATTCAGATCCGTGGCCGTCATGTCCAAGTCACCCGGATGCGCGAATTCCTTCATGGCGCGCACGGTCTCACTGACCCGCTCGACACCTTCGAAGCTGCCGGCAAAGGCATCCGCCACATCCGCCAGCAGCTCCTGCGGGGCGCCGGCCGGCGGCAGTCGTGCTGCCAGCTGTGCGAACGCGCGCTTCAGGAAGGTGATGTTGTCGCCGATGAACTGCATTGGCGTGTTGATCTCATGCGCGATGCCCGAGGCGAGACGGCCCACCAGTTCGAGCTTCTTGGCCAGATTCAGCTGCGATTCCAGGTGCTGGCGCTCATCGAAGGCAGCACGCAACTCCGTGACATCGGTCAATACACCTTCATAGTGGGTTGCACCCTCGAAATTGACGACCCGCACGGTCGTCAGAACGTACAGGGGACGAGCGTCTTTGCGCTTCATCCGAAATTCGCTGCTGCGGATCTGGCCGTGCTCAAGCAGGGGCGTGCTGAGGGATTTGAGCCGGTCCGCGGGATTGAAATACAAGGTGGCTACCGGCGTGGCGCGCAGCTCTTCTTCGTTTTGGTAGCCGAACAGCTCGATCGCGGGGCCGGAAACGGCCAATATTGCCCCTTCCGGGGAGGTCACCAGAACCGGCGCTGTGGCTGCGTGGATCTGACCCCAATAGCGGTCCACCGCCGACAGCTCGCTCGAGCGACGCAGGCGCGCAATGGCCGCACGGTGCCTGACGGCGCGCTTGGCATAGCGCCCGAGACGCCGGCAGCGGCGAATGAGAAAGACGCACGCCACCGCCAGGACCAGGACCATGGCGATGCTGATTATGGCGATCGCAGTGGGTGAGGTGATGAAATGCAATTCCATGTCATCTCCTCCACGCCAGAGGGATGTTGAGCGTCAGGGTCGCAGTGCGTCGGGTGGACGTGGACAGCTCCAGCAGGTCCCAGGAGAGCCCGACGGTGCATAGCGAAAAGGGTACGGCGAGGCCGACGAATGCGTCGGTGAAGTGCTCGTATCGGACATCGCCGAATTCGACGATCGACTCGGCCCCGCGCCCTACCGAAACGCCGCCGTAAATCTGAACCCTGCGCACATAATCGGTGCGCAGGGTCGCGAAACGTGTCGGCAGATTGCCCTCAACCGATTGACCCAGCTGCGCCCGCACGGATACGGGGCCCGGCGGCAGCCACGCGGACTCCAGACGCAGGATCAGTACCCTGGCGTTATCGGCATCGACATACTGACCACCGCCGCTGATTTGCAGGCGCGCCGAGACCGCTCGCGTGCCCTCCAGGGTCGCGCGAGTGAAGGTGTAGTGCTCTGCGGCTGCCGTTCCCGGACCTGCCTCGAGCGTACCCATAAGCGAAGTGCCCGCCGCCAGGTTGAACGAACCCATGACTCGAGCCAGGTTCAGATCGAAGCCGGCGAACTGCTGCGCGGTCGTCCCCAGACCCCACATTTGCTGGTTCCCATCCTGGTGGATCCAGTCCAATGTTTCGGCGGTCCCTGAGGGGATCTCACTGCTGAAGCTCACGGACTGGCCGCTGACAATGAGCGTGTCGGTCGCCGCGGCATTGCCTTCCGCGGCAGCAGCGCAGAGCAAGGCGGCGGCACACCATGTCCGCGTACCCATATCAATGCGCCTGCGGGTGTCTGGCGATGATCACCTTGTGCCAGGAGCGCTCTACCAGCCAGCGACGCAGCAGCCAGTCCAGGGGCCACGCCAGCGCCGTCGCCACGGCCAGCGCCAAGGTGGCAATCGGCACCGGCAGCCGCCGGTAGTAGGGCAGGAGCCAGAGTTTGAACGGCATCGGGTCGACGCCGGCCCGGGCGGCCACGCACAGGCCTGCGGCCTGCAGCGCTTCCTGGTACCACTGGAAATTCCGGGCGCGAAATACGGCTGTGTCGCAGCGCGCTGTCGAGTGCGTCGGCGCCGCCTCCAGCAGGATCAGTGTCCCGCCCGGGGCGAGATGATCTTTCAGTCTGACAATCGCCTGGCGTGCTTCGATGGGATTCAGGACGTGCTGCAGCACCGTCACGCAGAGGATGAGTTGGAACTTTCGCCCCAGATTGAGCGTCGTGACATCACCGAGTTCAAAGGAGCAGCCGGAACGGTTGGCAGTCCGAAGCCACGCCTGCTCGAGCATGCTGGGACTCAGATCCAGCCCCAGCACTTCATGGCCACGCCGCGCAAGTTCCAGGCTCCACCGGCCGACCCCGCAGCCCACGTCCAAGGCAGTGCCACTTCCCGTCGCGACCTGGGGCAGCCAGGGCAGCAGGGCCCTTCGCTGGGCCGATTCGATGGAGTAGTTATAGAAGGCCGGCATTCCATAGGAACACACTGCCGCGAGGCCGCGCCCGCGGGCGGCGAACTGCCGGGCCCTGCCCTCCCAGTACGACTGGGCACTTGCCTCGCGCGCATTCATTCGGCGACTCCAAACGCCGGCACCGACAGGCGGGCTGTGAACGCCTTTGGCCGATCGCGTCTGGCGGCGATTGGATGGGAATTCAGATACTCCTGCGCGACCTTCAGCCACAGAACCGAACGCATGCGCGATGGAATGTGCGGCACGCTTTGCGCGAGGCTCCGGCATGCCGCCTCGAAGCGCTCCTCGATGATCAGAATGGCGTCACGAGCCTGCGAATCCGCCGGCAAGATCTTGGTGGCATCGGACCAGGTAAGCGTCGTGCCAGGAACCGTGCGCGTCTCATAGACGGTGTGGGCTGCCAACTCCGCATCGGCGGCGAGCGCCGAACCGGTGAACGGAATGACGTAGGGATAGATGCCCACCTCGCAACCGGCTTCCATCCAGCGCCTGGCCTGACGGACGTTCTGCTCGAAGTCAGACAGGGTGCTTCGCGGTGAAGTCAGGATCAGATCCAGAAAGGGCGTGATGCCCAGCCGCAGCGTCGTCTCCAGAACCGGCTCTATATGGCGGTGAATCTGGCGCTTGTTGAACTCCTTCAACACCGCCGCAGAGAAGTTCTCGATTCCGAAGCCGAGCACCCTGAAGCCGGCACGGCGCATCGCGGTCAGACGCTCCGTGCTCATCGAATCGATGCGGTTGGTGCTGATGAAGCCCAGATCCGGCGGCAGCTCACCGCGCTCCTTGGCGGCCACGATCTCCTGACACAGCGGCAGGATGCGCTGATCCTTGGTGAACACGAAAATGTCGTCCTGGAAGTAGACCGTTCGCACCTCGGGATGAAGCGCCACAATGCGTCGCAGCATGTCCATGCAGTCCGCGACTTCCAGGCGCGCAATGCGCGCAATTCCACCCTGGGCCTCGTGCAGAAAATTGGTCGAGGAGCAGAACGAGCAGCCCATGGGGCAGTAGTTCAGGGTGATCAGTCGCACCGAGCGTATCTCGGCCAGGCGGGCTTCGCGCTCGGCCTTGTAGGGCAGATCGCCCACTTCATAAACGTTTTCGAGGCGCTCCCAGTAGCGCTCGTATGGCATCTGCTCGTAGGGGGTCGCCTGGATGGCCGCGGTCAGTTCCGGCTGAGTCATTGCCATCTGATGGAACCGGGCGATACCTCCCGCTTCGGTGCGCAGCGCAGTGCCGGAGATTCCGGCAAGATCCCGCCCGGACTGAAGGCGCCTGGCGACCTCCAGCAAAGGGTGCTCCCCCTCACCGAGCACGATGAGATCGAAGGGCCCCAGTTCGAAGACCCGCTCCGGCTTGAAAGTCGCTTCCATGCCACCCGCCACGATCGTGGCGCCCGGAATGACTTCGTGGGCCAGATGTGCAAGCGCCAGGTCGTAGCGCAGGGTCATGGCGGTCGTGGACAGACCAATCACATCCCAGGCTTGCGCTCGGAGCACCGCCTCGAAGGCGCGCTCTACGTCTGACCCACAACAGTTCGGATCGAATACCTGCGCGTGGATGCCGCGTGCCTGGAGGGTTCCGGCCAGGCGCCATACTCCCAGCGGGGGCGCAAGAAACGTGTACTCGCCGCAATGGGGATCATACGGCCCCACCAGCAGGAACCGCGGTTCATGCGCGATGCGTTTTGATACCTCCACGTCCACTCCGCAATGTCACCTGACGTAGGCCTTGACTTGTCAATACTCCTTCGAATTCTCATCGAATCTACGCGGCAGAATGCGGGCTTAATGGGCGCTACGTCGCACTCCGGCGACGGTCAGACGGAACTAGACCTAGGTTCGGGCCATGGTAATGAATCGTTAATCACGGCCTGGGCAAGTCTCGGCGCCGCTGTTTTATGGTGCAGCGATTATGGAGACTGGTACGGCACTGCGGGTGGTCAGTGCTGAAAGCCGTTCATCGACGCTCGTAACGTGGGCTAACCCAGGCGTCCGAGCACCAATTCCAACGGCTGCGGCGCACCGAATGCACTGCCTTGTCCATAGCGCACCCCCAAGGCGTGGAGACGCTCCGAGATCGCAAACGAATCCACGCCCGCGGCGGCGATTTCGATTCCTGCGCGTCGACCCCATTCGACGATAACGCGCACCCGCGACTCGGAAAGGGGGTTCACCAGAACATCCCCAATATAGCGGCTGTCAATTTTGACCATTGCAATCGGCAGGTCCTCAAGCAGAGCGAGCTGCTCGAGCTCCCCCGCCACTCCGTCGATGCACAGCCGGGTGCCTTGCGCCAGACACTTCAAGCCGGCGAGGCTCTTTAGAAATCCGCGCTCCGTGCTCAGGCGTTGCACCAGTGAGGACTCACGTATTTCAATCATGAACCGTGACGCAAGGCGCGCGGCCGACAGCTCTTCGTTCAGGAAATCGGCGAAGGCTGGAACTGCCAGCGATTGGCAGCCGATATTCAATGACACCATCAGATCCGAACGGTTGATCGGTTGTGCGTGCTCACCCAGGGCACGCAGGGCATCCCGCACCACATGATGATCCGCCGAAGCCATGAAATCGCGGGCGGTTCGCAGATCACGCGCTTGGGTGCGCAGCCGCGGCGACAGTTCGAAGCCGGCGACCTCGGTGGTCTCGAGCGCGAGAATCTCCTGTGCCCGCAGGCACAGGCCGCTGTTCGCGCCCTCGAAGGTCCCGATCGTTCCCGGAAGGGGCCGCGAAGTGGCAGCCTTGCCGGTGAGTCTGGCACGTATGGCAGCGTGGGGGTTGCGCCGTCTCGGGACGACGGCTGGATTGCGACCGGCTCTTGTGCGGTGCTCGAAGGGCGTCGTTCTCAGCGCCAACTCGATTGCGGCCCGCAGCGCGCTGGGAGGACAGGGTTTCAGCAACAGCCGCACTATGCCGGCCTCATTGATGGCGCGCGCCACCGCGTCAATGGTCGCATGTCCGGTCAGAAGGATGCGTCCGCTGGTCGGAAATTCACGGCCAACGATGGTCAGCAGCTCCGAGCCACACATTCCGGGCATGCGTTCGTCTGCAACAATGACGTCAAACTGCTCACGCCGACACATATGCAGCGCCACTTCAGGGGATGTGGCGGTGTTGATGCGGTATGAATGTTCACGAAGTGCCCGTCTGATGCCTTCCACCACATGCGGCTCATCGTCGACGAGCAGCACTTTAGGCATGAATTGGCTGCTGCCGGTCACGGTGTCCTGCGGGAGAATCTCTGCGCAACTCTGAGCACTGTTCATTCGAACTTACCTCGTTGGCAAGGATGAAAGCCGGAGTCTTGATTTGCGAGACGGGCGAGTGCGCGAGATTCTGCTGCTGTTAGTAAGGGAAGCCAACAGCATTCCTTACATAAGGCACACTCAATTTGGCAATTGACAGAATCGGATGGCCGTCACTGATCCTGAGATGACTCGGCCGGGCTGTGCGGCGCCGGCAGGTCCTCCACCGTCGGGGCGTCATCCGACACCGGCTGAACATCGGCATCCGGCTCGGACACGGCGCCGGGCGGCAATGGCAGTGTCAGCGTCGCGGGCGCATGCTGCGGGGGTTCGGCGACGGCCGGGACCTGCGCTGAGTGGACTTCGGGATGATCCGTGGCGGGTGGCGTGAACCGGTCCGCCATGGCGGACGCTGGTGGCAGCTTAACACCCGCATCATTCAGCTTGCCGTGCCAGCTGAATACGGTGAGGGCGGCGAGAAAGCCCGTCGCGGCCAGACACCAGGGAATCAGGCGGGAGTTCATGGGCGGATCGCCCCGGGGCCGACCGGTGTCATCCGGTGCCCCGGGGCTTTTCATGTGTGCTTACGGCAGGTGCGGAACGCTGAACAGCACCCGGGCCGGAGTTTCAACGCCCAGGTTGCTGACGACACCAGTGCTCGGGTCGTACTGCGCCCCGTCGGTGAAGCCCTGCACCTGCAGGGTGACGGTGCCGCTGCGGTGCACCTGTACCGTGGCCCAGCCGTAGTAACGGTCCTGCCAGTTGATCAGCGGCACCGGCTCGCGCGGCGGGTTGTCGGTCGACATGGCGTCATCGAACGGCGAGCCGCCGGAGCCCACGGTCACCTGGTACGGGGAGTTCTTCGAGCCGCCCGTGATGTCCTTGAACTGCTCGACGTGCGCGATGTGCTCGTGTCCGCAGAAGTACGTGGCGTCGTAATGGGCGATTACCGCCCAGAACAGGTTCACCAGCGGATAGGCCGGCGCGCTGTTGAACGTCGCCGCGGTGTTCACCTGCTGCGGCTTGGTGTCCACGATGAGCTGCGGAACATTGGTCGCGATGGTGACGGTGCTGCCGTTGGGCTCCTTGACACTCACCGAGGTGGGCGCGACGGTGATATTAGCCGCGCTGAGTGTGTCCAGACCGCCGGCACCGGCTGGGGTGTACACAGTCGCCGGGGCTGCGGTGACGACGTTGTAGCCGTAGGTGAACGCAGGCTTGTGCCCGAACACGAAGTACCTGGGCGACAGGTGGTTGGCCGCCGCGCGGTTCTTGGCATCCTCGAGATCCTGGGCCAGCCAGTCGGTGGGGGCGGTGGCTGCGGATCCCGCAGGGTCGGTGTTGACCACCACGAAGTGCAGCAGTTGACGGGTGTTGTCCAGTTTGATGTCGAAGGAATAGCTGAGCTCCGCCTCACCCGTCGGATTCGTCGTGGTGACACCGGTCAGAGCACCGTTGTTGACATTGCTGCCGCCGCTGCTGCCCTGCGGCGCAGTGGCGACGGAGAAACCGTTGGCCGCGATGGCCGGGAAACCGCTGACGCTCTGGAAGCGCTCGTTGGTGTAGAGGTCCTCGATGAGATCACCGAGGTTGTCCTTGTACGCAGCCTCGTTCTCAGGGTATGGCGTCGTGCCCTTGGCGCAGGTTCCGTCATGCGAAGCGGTGGCCTTGCACTCGGTCTCATGGTTGCCCGGCACGGGTACCACGTAGGTGCCGGTTTCGAACAGTGGCGCCACGATGCCGCGCCAATAAGCGTACTGCCGGTATTCAAACACGGCGTCGGTCCACGCCAGCGCCTTGGTGGTCGTGCCCTGAACGCTTGTGATGCCCTCAAGCTCTGCCAGCGGCGGCACGGCCGGGTGGCCATAGCCGTAGATCATGTCGCCGTTGAAGAACAGCAGGTTCGGCTTGTCGCGCTGGATGCCGCGCAGAATGCGCGAGAAGGGCTTGGTGTCCGTGAGGAAGGTCGCGTCCTGCGGCAGCAGCGTGCCGCTCAGGTCGGGCTTGCCGGGCTGACTGGGCGTGCCCAGGGTGCTGCCGCTGCTGAAGGTGCCAGGCTCGCCGGCCTCCAGCAAAGTGGTCGGATCCGGGGCCGCTGGATCCTGGCGGCTGTCGCCCACTGTGGCGAAGCTGAACACCACCGGATCATCCTCGTGCTGCCAGTTGGAATTGAAATCCTGGGCCCGGGTGGCGGCACCGCTCATCAAGGCGCTGCCCAGCACGGCGGCGACTGCAATGCGCACAAAATGGCGCGACTGATCAGTGGACATGTGTTCCCTCTCCTGAAGGTGCATGATTTTTTTGCAACTCTGGATCAGCGGTGTTGCATTTCCATGACGAAAAAAGCCATCTAGGAGACAGCGCGGCAGGTCACCTTGTAAGTGGCGCCCGAGGTCTGATCCATGCCCAGCCAATGACCCGCGCTGGATTGCTTGCCCGGAAAGATCGTGACTCCCTGGCGGTCGGAGACTGAGTGCCGGGTGCCGTTCTCCAGGTAGAAACCGCTGAGCAGGGTGCTGCAGCGGATGATCCGCTGGTCCTGGTTGGTGATGATGATGGAGTAGATGACTTCGTTGTCGTTGTAGCCGGCGATCACCCAGCTGGCATCGACGCCATACTTCGGTTCATCCGGGCCGCCGGCGGTCTGCACGGTGTCCTCGATGCGTCTGATGGGAATCGGGCCCGAGGATGTCGCGGGTGCCGAGCCGAGCGGCTGGGCAGGTGCAGCCTCCTGGTCCTGCGCCAGTGCCGATACGCTCAGCGCCAATGCCGCCATGCAGCAGGCGCGCAGCAGCGTGATTGGGATTCTCATGGGTGTTCTGCGACCGCCTGCGACAGCGACCATACGAAATCGAGCGATGCATAGGTCGTTTGCCAACGTCCCAGAAGGTCCGCTTGACCGAACCAGGCAGGGTCGGGAGTACCGACATAGCCGCGCCGGAGGCCGGCCGCCGACGGCGCGAACACCGGCAATCGCGTTGGCACGCCCTGCACGCTCAGGGTGGCGCGCGCATGGCAGGTCATGCACGAAGCGCTGTCGCCCAGGCCTGCTTCCAGCACGGCATTGCCCAGCCGTACCGGCTGGTTGAAAGCATTCAGATAGGTGGTCTGGGTGCCGCGCAGACGGTAGTGCTGCCCGGCCTCGGAATCCGCGTGCTCAAAACTGGCCCACAGCCAACCGTTGGCGGTCTTCACCGCGATGTTCAGTGCCGCAAGTCCATACAGGCGGGTACTGCCGTCAGCCAGATGCACCCTCAGGGTGTGATAGCGCCGCCGTTCGTCATCATTGATGGGGCGCCAGCCGGCCTTGAGCTGCATCGAGCCGGTCGGGAATTGGACCGGGCCTTGCACGACCGCGCGCCGCTGGCCCGCCACGGTGTACAGCTGGCGCGCGCGGATGAAGTCGTAGGACGTCGGGTTCAATCGCACCTCGACCAGCTGTTTGGCCAGCGCCAGCGGATCAGTCACCGGCACCATGCGACCGCCGACAATATGCCGCAGATTTGAAAAGTCCCTGGGGGTGAGGAGTTCGAAACGCTCCATGCCCGGATGGGACAAAGCCTGCCACGGCCCCGGATCGGCGCCGTCCTTGCGGAAGGTGCCCGCGGCGCTGGGCCAGCTCTCCCAGGCCGCTGCCTGATCCGCACCCGCCGGATTGAGCGCCGCAAAAATGCGCCAGGCCTCGGCGTCGCTGGCCGGGACCTGCATCAGGGCACAGGCCAGCAGCGCGGGCATCATCGCGTGACGTCCGCGTCGGTGAGAGTCTTGAGAAAGGCGATGATGTCGTCGATCTCGGCATCCGTGAGCGCCGGCTTTTGACCGGGTTTGCGGTCCAGCGGCGGATCATGATCGATGTCGTCGGGATACCCGGGCGGCAGGTCATCGTAGCGGTGCACGCTGCCATCGGGATTTTTTGGGTAGAACTTCTCCGGCCGCAGGTCGCGTTCGTTGTAGAAGTCCATGACCTGCTTCAGATTGCTGTAGACGCCATTGTGAAAGAAGGCATCGCGGATGGCGGTGTTGCGCACGGTGGGGGACACAAAAAAACCGCACAGTTCACGCTTCTTGGCCAGATCGAGCCGATGCGGGCCACACAATCCCAGATCGTAATAGCGCGGATCGGCGTTGGCCGGCAGGCGCGGGTTGCGCGGTACACCGACATTGACGAAGTCGAAGTCGGTGAAGGGTGGCGGCACTCCGTCGCGGCTGGTGCCCAGGTGGCAGCTGGCGCAGTTGCCCTTGTCCGGATCCTTGAACAGAGCCGCGCCCCGCTCCTCCTGTTCGGAAAGCTCGATGTCGCCGCGCAGATAGGCATCGTAGCGGCTGCTGTAAGGGAAGAATTCCTGGGGCACCTGCTGGAATGCCGCCAGCGCGCTCGTCCCGGCGGCGAAGGCCTTGGCCGGTTGTTTGAAGATCTGCGCGCCAAAGAGCGCCTTGAACTGCGGTGCATAGGCGGCACGAGCCAGTCTGCGCACCACCTCCGCCGGGCTGGCATTGGCCATTTCGTTGGCGGCCAGAAGCGGCATCTGCGCCTGCTCCGCCAGGCTCGCGGCGCGGCCGTCCCACATCATTCCTCCGATTGGCCCCACGTCACCGTCCAGGAACTTGTACTCCTCCTTGAATGCTGGCACCTCCCGCAGGTAGCGCAGCGAGGGGACGGCCCGGGTGCCGGACTGATCCATGTGCGGACCGCCCAGCGCTATGGCCTTGCCGGGCGCCGGACCATAGGCGTACTTCGGGTCATGGCAGGTCGCGCAGGCCATCTTGCCGGAAGCTGACAGCGAGGGGTCGAAGAACATGTTCCTGCCCAGCTGTTGCAGGGGCGACAGGGCTTGCGGCGCCGCCTGCACCACGCTCACGGCGAGCAGCACGGCCAATGCCGTGACCACCCCGCGGGCCGAACACCTCCACGCGTAACGCGACTGCAACAGAACTCCCCCATCGAAAATTTTCAATTTTTAGAGGGTGTTTGTGAAGGTTTCGTGACGGCGGTTGGCCGATAATGGCAGCCCTACCGGGAAGGGATCTGATTTGACGGCCCCAGGGAGCCCCGCCATGACAGATGTGTCGAAATCCACCGCAGGCGCGTGTCTGTGCGCCCTGGCTCTGCTGGTCATGTCCCAGCCGCTGCACGCGCGCTCATTTCGGGTCGAGGACATGCAGAGACTCTCCCGCCTCGGTGAGGCACGCGTCTCGCCGGACGGGCGCTGGGTCGTCATTGCGGTGAGCCACAGCGATGTGGCCAAGAATACCTCCGTGTCGAACCTCTGGCGGGTTCCCGCCACGGGTGGAGAACCGCAGCAGCTCACCTCCATGGATCACGGCGCGAACAATCATCCGCGCTGGTCCGCCGACGGACGCTACATTTACTTTCTCAGCTCCCGGGTTGGCGACAAGGCGCAGATCTTCCGTCTGCCGGTGGATGGCGGCGAGGCCAGCCAGGTGACGAGCTTTGCAACCGGGGTGGAGGATTTCGTGCTCTCACCGGACGGCGGCACATTGGCGGTGGTCTCGAGCGTATTCCCCGAATGCACCGACATGGCCTGCAATGAGAAAGTGCTGAAGGAGCATGCCGACAATCCCGTCAAGGCGCGCGTCATAACGCAGGTACCGTTCCGCCGCTGGGACAGCTGGGTGGACGGGCGGCGCAACCACATCTTTAGCATCCCCGCCGCGGGCGGCGCCGCCACCGATCTCACCCCCGGGAATGTGGACTCGCCCATCTGGCCCGGAGAGGAGGGCGGTCAGGAGTTGGATTTCTCGCCCGATGGTCGCGAGATCTGTTTCTCGCGCTACGTCGACGATGAGTCGATCACCGCCAACAGCGAACTGTTCGTCGTACCGGTGAGCGGCGGAGCGGCCCAGGCGATTACCACCACCAAGGCCACGGATCGCACTCCGCTGTATTCCCCCGACGGACGCTACATCGCTTTCAGCGCCACGCTGCGCCCGATGGCGGTGACGGATTCCGTTCGTCTCTTCCTCTACGATCGCACGAGCAAGGCGCGTCGGAATATCTTCGAGGCGGTCGATCGCTCCGTCGATTCCTACGTCTGGGCGCCCGACAGCGCCAGTCTCTACGTCACCTTCGAGAATCAGGGCGATGTCACCCTGGCACGGCTGGACGTCGCGACCTTGAAACTGACACCGCTCGTGACGACGGGCGCCATTGAAGAGGTGGATGTTCCCCGCAGCAATGCCTTCCTGACCCTCTCGCGCATGGACCTTGCACATCCGGCGGACTTGTATCGTCTGGATCTTGCGGCAACGACCCAGGGACAACCCCAGCAGCTCACGCACCTCAATCAGGAGGCCCTCCAAGGCATCGACTTCGGTGAGGTCTCAAGCTTCACCTTCCGCGGCTGGCACGGCGAGCCGGTCCAGTCCTGGCAGATCAAGCCGCCGGGGTTCGATCCGGCCAGGAAGTATCCCCTGCTGCTGCTCATGCACGGGGGACCTGAGAGTTCCTGGCTCAATCAGTTCCACTATCGTTGGAATGCGCAACTCTTCGCGGCGGCCGGTTACGTGGTCATCGAACCTAATTTCCATGGGTCCACGGGCTTCGGGCTGAAATACATGGATTCGGTCAAGGGCCAATGGGGCGGCGCACCCTACGAGGACCAGATGAAGGCGGTGGATACCGCACTCACCTGGCCCTATGTCGATACAACCCGGCTATTGGCCGCGGGTGCCAGCTATGGCGGCTACATGGCTAACTGGGTCGAAGGTCACACGGACCGTTTCCGGGCCATCGTTTCCCATGACGGCCTGTACGATCTGCTGACGTCGATCTATTCAGCGGACTTCATCGGCGGCACGCTGCAGGAGTTCAAGGGCACTCCCTGGCAGAACCCCCAGGCGCTCATCGAACAAGCACCCGTGACTTACGCCCGGAATTTCCGCACGCCGATGCTGATCATCCATGGCGCCAATGACTATCGCGTCGACCAAAGCTCGGGGTTGGCGATGTTCCAGCTTCTGCAGGCCCTGCACGTGCCCTCAAAACTGCTCTATTTCGAGAACGAAAATCATTGGGTACTGAAGCCGGCCGACGACATCCTCTGGTATCACACGGTGCTGGACTGGCTGGATCAGTGGGCGAAGCCCGAGAGGTCCCCAGGACATTGATTCACGGACCCTAGTGCAGTGGAATGCGGTAGATGTTCTGCCGCGCCTCCGACTTGACGAAGACGTACACCGAAGGGTCCGCTGCCATCGCAAGGTAGGATACCTGGTATGGAATCACCGGCCCCTTGGAGTCGGCGGCCATTTGCGTGGTCAACGGCAGATCATCCGGACCGGTCGGCAGTGCCACGGTTGATCCCGTCAGCGCCACCCGATCCTGTACGTTCAGTTCGACATACAGGGTCTTACCGTCGCTCGACCATCGCGCCGGCGAATTGGCCCGGTTGATCACGCGTGCGGCGCCGGGGCTGTCAATGGGAATGGCCCAGGTATCCTTGATGATATCCCCGGCGGGCCGCGACACCAGCACCGCCTTGCCATCCGGAGCTGCCCCGAAAAAATCGATGATCGGATCCGGCAGCAACTGCGAGTCACCGCTGCCATCGGGTCTGATCCGGTGCAGGTAGTTGGCACGCTCCTCGACGCGCCGGTAATAGATATAGCCGCCGCCGAATGCCGGTTCATCGCCCCCGAATACCAGCAGCCTGGGTGGTGTGTGGCCGTCCAAGGGTGCCGCCCAGATCAGCGTCTGGCGATCGCCCGGGGTGGTGAAGACGGCCTGGCGTTCATCCGGGGTCACATCGAACGCGAAGACGCTATAACCTTTGAACAAGGTCTCCTTCCTCCCCGTTGCGATCTCCAATCGCATCAGCGAAATCGAGTGTGCGACATGGACCTCGATGAAATAGACATGCCGGGCATCAGCCGACAGCCAGGGGGCAATGGCGTTGCCCTCATTGGTCAGCAGGCGCTCACCGTGGGCATCGTGCAACCACAGGTCGGAGTGCGACAAGCCGATGGCGGTCAGGAGTGAGTGGCCGTCGGGCGTGGCAAAAACCGTCTGCTCCTGGCTCGGACCAAATGTGATCTGCTGCGCAACCCCATGGGGAAAATGCTGGCGCCACAGATGCACGCCGCTGGGCGCAATTGCCGAGAAATACATCCACGCGCCATCCGGCGACCAGGCCGCCGACCTGCAGGAACTGTCAGGCGGCCCGACTTCGTAGCCGGGGCCGCCGCCGTCGAAGGGCACCAGGCGGCACAGGCCAAAGGCACCGGTCGGGCCCATTTCCGCCACCAGAACGGAGTGGTGGTCCGGCGACAGGTAGGCGAAGTGCGCCATGCCGCGCTCGTGTACGGGACTGTAGACATTACGATGTGCCGAGCGATCCTCCATGGAAGTGGCGACGCTCAGGTGCTGGCCCACATCGAACTCGGAGTACAGGACCTCGTGCGCGCCGATATACGTCAGGGCCTGCGCATTGGGCAGAAGTTTGGTCGCTGCGCCCTTGCCGTCCACGGCAATCGTCCAGGTGTCCCAGGTGCCGTGTCGATCATCTATCACCGAATACGCTATTTTGGTGCCGTCGGGGGAAAACACCGGCGCCCACAGCTCGCCATCCGCGTGCGTCAGCTGCACCGGTTCGCCATCGGGCAAGGTCTTGATCCATACCTGGCCCCTGCCCCTGAACTCACTGCCATCGCGAATGAAGGCCAGCATCCGCCCGTCAGGCGACAGGGCCGGCGCCACCGCGGTGTCCGTGACATCGGTCAATGGCTGATACTCGGCCGGGTCGGTCACCGCCTTGGGATGGCGTGGCCACAGCCACAGGCCCAGACCGAGCACTGCGCACAAGAGTGCCGCGGCCAACCAGTGCACGTTCTTCCGGTTGCCGGGCGCCACCGGTAGCGGCGGCGCCATTCTCACTTCAGGTGCAGCCGGCGCAGCATGCCCGCGCGGCACGATGCGCACCGGGGCGACAAACTTAAAGCCCCGACCGGGTACTGTGAGAATGAAGCGCCGCTCGCCGGAGGCCTCACCAAAAGCCTTGCGCAGCGCAAGAATGCATTGATTGAGATTGTTTTCGGCCACCACCGTGGTCGGCCACACCTTGGCCATCAGCGCAGATTTGTCGACCGTTTCCCCGGCCCTTTCAACCAGGTGGCGCAAGGTGGCAAAGGCCCTGGACGGCAGCGGCAGGGCGTCCCCTGCCGGGGAGACCAGCACCTGCAGGGCCGTATCGAGGCGGAAGCCCTCGAACTCGTAATCCAGTGAAGTGGTCTCGTCCATGTCTCAGTGGATCTTATACGGCGGAACCCGCCTTCACTTCACGAGGACCATGAAAACAGCCATTGGGGCCGATCAATTCGTCTGGAAGAGGGTTCTGGGTATTATGTCCCCCATGTCCAGGACGCATCGGCTGTTCGATCTGCTGCAGATGCTTCGCGGCCGCCGGCGCCCGGTGAGCGGCGCGGAGCTGGCACGCGAGGCTGGGATTTCCCTGCGCACGCTTTATCGGGACATCGTGGCACTCCAGGCGCTGGGGGCCGGGATCGATGGCGAGGCGGGCGTGGGCTATGTGCTCAAGCCGGGCTTTCTGCTGCCCCCCCTCATGTTCTCGGCGCAGGAGATTGAAGCCCTCACTCTGGGACTGCACTGGGTGGGACGACGCACCGATGATGAGATGGCATTGGCCGCGCGCAATGTGATGGCCAAGGTCGGTGCGGTGCTGCCCGCGGACTTGCGCTCGAAAATGGAAGACGAGGCGTTGCTGGTCGCGCCCACCAAGACGTTACCGCAGTCGGTGCCGCTGGCACTGCTGCGCCGGGTGCTCAGCGAGGAGCGCAAGCTCGCCATTTCCTACGCGGATGAGAAGGGCGCGAAGACCCAGCGCGTCGTGTGGCCGGTGACACTGGGGTTTACCGAGACCACCCGCATCCTGGTCGGCTGGTGCGAGCTGCGCCAGGATTTCCGCCATTTCCGTACCGATCGCATCGAGACCGCGCACATGCTCCTGGAGCGCACGCCAAGGCCGCGTCGCACCCTTATAAAGGAATGGCGGCTGACGCTGTCCGAGCGTCCCGCGCAGGCTACTGACAAGATCTGACAGTAGCCTGCGATAGAGTCCTTCCTCGCCAACCGGCGCCAAATCAAGGAGAGACTCCGATGAGCGATAAAGTGACCTTCTATACGAATCCACGATCCCGCAGCTCCATCGCGCATTGGATGCTGGAGGAGATCGGCTGTCCGTACACGGTGCAGGTGCTCGACTTCGACACCAGCATGAAATCCCCCCGCTATCTGGCCATCAACCCCATGGGCAAGGTGCCGGCCATCAAGCATGGCGAACAGATTGTCACCGAAGCCGCGGCCATCTGCGTCTACCTCGCGGAGACCTTCCCGGCGGCAGGATTGCTGCCGGCGCCCTCGGACCGCGGCGCCTACTACCGCTGGCTGTTCTTCACCGCAGGGTGCCTGGAGCCCGCCTATGTCAATCGCGCGGCGGGCTGGAATCCTGCCACGGCCGCGCAGCGCGGCTTCGGCTACGGTTCCTATGAACGCGCACTCGATACGGTTTCCACAGGGCTTCGCGGCCGAACGTACATCGCCGGCGAGCGCTTCAGCGCGGCGGATCTCATCCTCGCCTCCCATCTCAACTGGGGCATGATGACCGGCGCCCTCGAGAAGCGCAGCGAGTTCGAGGCCTATTGCGAGGTACACACCAAGCGTCCGGCCAACCTGCGCGCCCAGGCAAAGGCCACCGAACTGGTGGCGCTCGCGGTGAGCGCCTGAGCAGGGCGAGAACGGGTCGTTTTGCAATGCAGCGCCATGGCGCAGGCCAAGCCCCAACGGCTAGGCCGGATTCTTGCGATGCTTGTAGGATGTACCCGGGTCATTCATGCAGGCGGCACCGCGATGAAGAGTTTTGCTCAGCTACTCCTGGCTTTGCTCGGCCTCGCGGTGTTCTCCAGCGCCTTCGCCCAGAAGGAATTCACCCCACCCTCGGGCAAGGGCCGGGTCATCGTCGCGGTCTCCGGGAAACTGGGCAGCAGCGCCTATGAGCCGGCGGCCAGACAGCTGGCGAGCCTGGGTTATGACGTGTTCCTGTACGACGGCAATAAGTTCGTCGGTGATCAGGGGACAGGTCTCAAGGCGGCCATCGACCGGGCGCCGCAATCGCCGAACGCGCTGCCGGGCAAGATCGGGGTCGTCGGATTTTCGCTCGGCGGCGGACAGGTGCTCGGTTACGCGCCGCAATATGCCGATCAGGTGGCAGTGGTCGTGGTGATGTACCCGCTGACCAAGGTGTACCGGAACATCAGCGCCACCGTGGGCCGTATCAAGGTTCCGGTGCTGATGTTTGCCGGTGAGGCCGATCACTTCGACGACAACTGCTGCACCATCGAGACGGCGCGTGCCATTGCCAGCGCCGCCGCGGACATCAAGGCACCGCTGCAGCTCATCACGTACCCGAACGTCGGGCATGACTTCATCGTCAAGGGCAGTCACTACGATGCCAAGGCGGCGGAGGATGCCTGGAGCCGCACCACGGCGATGCTCAAGCAGTATCTGTCGGACTCCCCCTAAGAGTCGGTGCAAGCACCGATCCGCATATTCATCTCGTCCCCGAGCGACGTCTACGCGGTACGCGAGATCGCCGCTCTGACGATCGAGCGGCTGGCGCAGGACTACGCGCGCTTCTACCACATCGAACCGTATCTGTGGGAATACGAGGCGATGATCGCCTCGGGCCATTTTCAGGACTCCATCGAACCGCCCAGCGCCTTCGACATCGTGGTGCTGATTCTATGGTCCAGGCTCGGTACCACACTGCCGCTCAGTACCCAGGTGCGCGAATACCGCGGCATCGACGGCCGCAGCTCGGTGACCGGCACGGAATGGGAGTTCGAGGATGCGCTGCGCAGCGCCCAGGCGAGCGGCAAACCGGATCTGCTGGTGTATCGAAGCATGCAGCAGGCCGCACTGGACATCCGCGACCCGCGACGTCGCGAGGAACAGTTGCAGCAGCTCGCGGCGCTGGAGAAGTTCTGGGCCCGCCATTTTGCCGATCAAGGCAGGTTCCTCGGCGCCTACTTCGCCTTCAGCAGCGATGCGCAGTTTGCCTCGAACCTGGAGCTGCACCTGCGAAAGCTCATCGACAAGCGCATCGCGGCGCAGGGCCCCGCGCAGCGCGATGGGGCATCCAAGGTCTGGGCCCAGGCACCTTTTCGCGGCCTGGAAGCCTATGAGTTCGAGCACGCACCCATCTATTTCGGCCAGGATGAGGCGCTCACCAAGGCCATGCTGCAGCTGGCGGCCGGCGCCGAAAGCGGCGCACCGTTTCTGCTGCTGCTGGGCGCCAGCGGCTCCGGAAAATCCTCGCTGGCCAGGGCCGGCATCCTGCCCAAATTGTTCGTGCCCCGGCGCTTCCCCGGTACTGCGTTCCTGCGCCGCGTGGTGTTCCGGCCCAGTGACGCACGCGAGGGCGAGGACCTGTTCGACGCCCTGGCGCGGCGTCTGACCACCCAGTTGAGCGAGCATGAGGGGCTTGGCGAACTGGTCGGGCCCGGGCAGACTCCGGCGGGTCTGGCGGCGCATCTGCGCGCCGCGACCGCGGAGCCTGCCTATCCCATCGGCGCCGCGCTCGGCCAGCTCACGCTTCAGGCGCGCCAGGCCGGTCGCATGCTGGAGTACGAGACCGCACGCCTGGTGCTGCTCATCGACCAGCTCGAGGAGCTCTTCACCAACGAGCGTTTCAGCACCGCCGAGCGTCGTGGGTTCGTCTCGCTGCTGCAGGGTCTGCTGCGTTCCGGATTGGTGTGGATCGTGGCCACCATGCGCAAGGACTACTGGCACCGCGCCGATGAGACGCCCGAGCTGGTGCAGATGTCCGAAGGCAACGGGCGGCTGGAACTGTTGCCGCCCTCGCCCGCGCAACTGAGCCAGATGATCCGCCGACCCGCCGAAGCCGCCGGCCTTCGCTTCGAAGTGCATCCCACCACCAGCGTGGCACTGAATGATGTGATCGCCGAGGAGGTGGCGCACGAGCCCGGCGCACTGCCGCTGCTGTCCTACCTCATGGATCAGCTCTATCGAGCGGATGTCCTGGAAGGCGCCGGCCGGACGCTCACCTTTGCCACCTATGAACGGCTGGGCAGGCTGGCCGGCGCCATCGCCACCAAGGCCGAAGCCGTTCTGAACAGCTGCGCGCCGGAGGATCGCGACGCGTTGGGCTCGGTGCTGTTCCTGCTGGTGCAGGCGGGCAGCTCGCAAGGTGAGGTGGAGCATGCCGTGGCGCGCCGCGTGCCACTGGCTGCCTTCCCTGCCGGTACGCCGCAACGGCGGCTCATCGAGGCACTGCTGGACCGCAACGCGCGGCTGCTGGTGAGCGACGCCGAGGCCGGGCGAGCCCCGACCATTCGTGTCGCCCACGAGGCGCTCATCTCCCGCTGGGCACTGGCCCGCGAATTCGTGCGCAGCAATGCCGCCGTCCTTGATATCCGCCGCCGCATCGAGGAGCGTTACGGTCGCTGGCGCGAGCTCGCCGCGCATGCTCATGGACGGCGCGAACCAGGACTGTTGTCCGACCTTGACCTCGCCGACGGGCAGCGACTGCTGCATGAGCAGCGCCAGAACCTCGAGCCGGACCTGATCGCGTACATCGAACGTTCGGTGGCGCATGAGACCCGCATCCGCACCCGCCAGACCCGGGTGCTCGCCGCCGTCGCCAGCGTGGTCACGCTGCTGGCGATCATCGCCTCGGCGGCGGGGTGGATGGCTTCACGCCGGCAGCATGAGGCGGAACTTCGGACCGCCGAGGCATTGAAGGCACAGGCGCAGTTGCTCACCGAGGCTGCCTCGGAGCGCCTGGCGAGCGCGGATGTCGTGGGCGCACAGGGACTGATCCTCGAGGTGGTCACCGGCAGCAATGCGGCCCAGGCGCATGCGCCGGGCGCGGTCAGCGTGTTTCAGGCGGTGCGCGCGGCGGACGCCGCCCTCGCAGTCCTTCCCGAGCACGACGAAGTGGTCGAGTCGGCCGCCTACTCCCCGGATGGCAGCCGCATCGTCACCGCTTCGCGTGACCACACGGCGCGCATCTGGGATGCCAGCAGCGGCGCGCCGCTGGCGATCCTCAGGGGTCACGGCGGCTGGGTCATCACGGCGGCCTACTCACCCGATGGCAAACGCATCGTCACCGCCTCGGTGGACAAAAGCGCCCGTATCTGGGACGCCGGCACTGGCGCGGCGCTTGCGGTATTGAACGGCCACGGCGACATCGTCGAGTCGGCCGCCTTCTCCCCGGATGGCGCACGCATCGTCACGGCCTCGGCGGATAACACCGCGCGCATCTGGGACGCCAGGAATGGCGCGCAGCTGGCGGTATTGGCCGGTCACACGGGTATCGTTCAGTCGGCCGCCTATTCACCCGATGGCAGCCGCATCGTGACCGCCTCGGCCGACCACAGCACGCGAATCTGGGATGCCGGCACCGGTAAGCTGCTGATGGCCCTGGGCGGACATACCGACACGGTGTATGGCGCGAGCTATTCATCCGATGGCAGCCGCATCGTGACGGCCTCGGCCGACCGCAGCGCCCGCATCTGGGATGCCCGCAGCGGCGCGCCAATCACGGTGCTCACCGGACATGGTGGCTGGGTCAGAAGCGCCGTGTTCTCTGCCGATGGCGCCCGCGTGGTCACGGCGTCCTATGACCGCACCGTTCGCCTATGGGACGCGCGCACCGGAAATGCGCTGGCCGTGCTCTATGGTCATGGCGGGTGGGTGCTGACGGCGGCCTTCTCGCCCGATGGCACCCATCTGGTGAGTGCCTCCTTCGACAAGACGGCCCGCATCTGGCGCGCGGGCGAGGCGGATCAGCTGGCCGTGCTGCGCGGCCATACCGATCGCGTTCAATCCGGGGCCTACTCACCCGACGGCATGCGCATCGTCACCGCTTCCTATGATAGAACCGCGCGCATCTGGGATGCGCACAGCTACGCGCAGCTGGCCGTGCTGAGCGGCCATGCCGATCGGGTGCAGTCGGCGGCCTACTCCCCGGATGGCACGCGCATCGTCACCGCCTCGGTGGACAAGACTGCGCGCGTCTGGGATGCACGGTCGGCGGCCTCGCTGCTGATGCTCAAGGGCCACGGCGACATTGTCGAAAGCGCGGCCTATTCCCCGGACGGCACGCGTATCGTCACTGCCTCCTTCGACAACACTGCGCGCATCTGGGACGCCGCCAGCGGCGCTCAACTTACCGTCCTGAACGGTCATCACGGCTGGGTATTGTCCGCCGCCTATTCCCCGGACGGTGCGCGTATCGTCACCGCCTCACTGGATCGGACCGCGCGTGTCTGGGATGCGAAGAGCGGCGCGCAGCTTGGCGTGCTCGCGGGCCATGGTGCCTGGCTGCGCTCGGCGGTGTATTCACCTGATGGCGCGCGTATCGTCACGGCCTCGAAGGACACCACCGCGCGACTCTGGGATGCGCACAGCTTTGCGCAGCTGGGCGTGCTGTCCGGTCACCAGGATATCGTCGAGTCGGCAGTGTTTTCAGCCGATGGAACCCGCATCCTCACCGCCTCCGATGATCAGACGGCGCGCATCTGGGATGCACATTCCTATGATCAGCTCGAGGTGCTAGGCGGGGACAGCGGCATTCTGCGTCGCGCCGCCTACTCCCCGGATGGCGCACGCGCGCTCACGGCCTCCGATGATTCCACGGTGCGTATCTGGGACGCCCTCGTGAGCAGCGGGCTGGAGGCTCAGATCCAATGGCAGCAGGCCGCGCAGTTCGATCCGATTCCGGACGTCAAGCGCGCGCAGCTGGGTCTGGCTGCGGATCCACGGCGCAGAGTTTGGCCCGGCGGTGCAACGGCCTGCGACCAGGCGGCAGCGGCCTACTACGATCCTGAGCGGCACGCACCGGGCCTGCCGCAGGCACTGATCGCCGCCGATGTGGCAACGGCTGCATGTTCCCAGGAGCTTGCCGCGGCGCCCAGTGCCGCGCGCCTGCTATATCAGAGCGGGCGTGCCTTGGACGCCAAGGGCGATCTGAATGGCGCCAGGACTGATTTCGAGAAGGCACTTGCGGCGGGCTATCGGGCCGCCAATATCGATCTTGGCGATCTGGATACG
>Ga0210395_10000097_pt1 | contig 69836 bp, 73 predicted proteins | sample IncBWH4OmetaG_FD_150861 | JGI IMG/M metagenome (GOLD analysis project Ga0210395, IMG submission 150861) | Forest soil microbial communities from Barre Woods Harvard Forest LTER site, Petersham, Massachusetts, United States - Inc-BW-H-4-O ...
CTTCCGGTATTTGGGCTCCCCCGCAAGTTCGGCGACGCACGCCTCCAAACGCCGCAGATCCTCGTCATCGAGGGTTTTCAGGTGCTCTTTGTAGATTGAGTGATCAACCGCACCGGGTTTGTCGGAGGCTCCAACTCTTGAGAGGATGGAGCGATGACGAAACCTCAACGCCATAAAGCTCCAAGAGATGCCCCTGGATCTCACGAACCGACAGGCCGCGGGCATAGAGACTGATGATACGATCGTCGCAACCGTCCAGCCGGGTCTGTCCCTTGCCAACCAGCTGCGTGCGCCGCCTGATCCGCCGCGCCGGCGCCAAGCTGTTCTTCCTGCCGCGCTACTCGCCGATCTCAATCCGATCGAGCAGGTCTTCGCCAAGCTGAAGACCCTGCTCCGCAAAACCGACCCGCGCACGATCGAAGCCGCTTGGCGCGGCATCGGCGGCCTCCTCGACCGCTTCTCCCCACAGGAATGCGCCAATTACCTCGCCAATGCCGGCTATGCTTCAGCCTAACAGGATCATGCTCTAATCCTCCAGCCAGCGCCGCCGCGAGAGCAGTGACCACAATGCTGACCCTCTACGATGTCGACCTACTCAAGCATCAATAAAATCAATCCCTACGGGGTGCAGCAGCCGGCATTTGCGGTCATCTGAAATCGCGGGCCTCGGGCGCGTGCGTTTGAGCTGCGTGTTAGCCGCCGCGTGCCACTTGGCCGCACGTCCGCGATGACCCCGGCGATGCCGGCAGAACCCATCGGATGAACATCCCACGCGAATCTCGATAAGGCTCCCGCGGCGCAGCAAACCTGTTCCATTCCGAGCAAGGCTGTTCAAGAGCAAATGCGCGCTTGCGCCTATTTCGCCGACCGTAAACTCACGGGAGGCTAGCTATGCAAATCCCATTCGCCACACCGGACGAGGAGCGGCAGCAGACGCTCGGCGACAATCCGCCGCGTATCGCCGAATGTCGGTCCAAGCCCACAGCAATGAGTGCGTGCCTGGAATTCGGCCATTTTCGCGTATTGCTGCGCCGCCGCGAGTTGCTGGCCAATGGGGTGCCGGTCAAGCTCGGGACGCGCGCTTTCGACCTTCTGATGGTTCTGATCGAGGCCGAGGGATTGCTCGTCAAGAAGGCTGAGTTGTTGGACCGGGTTTGGCCGGGGATCGTCGTCAGCGAGGACAACCTGAAGGTCCAGGTTTCGGAGCTGCGCGGGGCTCTCGCCGGTGACCGAGATCTGATCCGCACCGAATTTGGCCGGGGCTATCGGTTTACCGGTGTCGTTCGTCGTTTGGCAGCCGCGGTTCCGCCGGCGCGGTCGGCGCCCGACCCGACGTTGGATTCATCTGGATCGGAAATGCCCTCACCGGTGGATCTCGCGGCGCTCGCCGCACGATTGACGGCGCTCGAACGCCAATTGGCCGAAGCGCTGCAGTCGACCGGCGAGCCGCGACGCATCGCCCACCCATTTCGAGGCCATGGACGTTGCGCCCGGCCTTTGGGACGCGGGACGCGCTCGCGGCGGCGCGCCCGGCCGCTATTCCCGGCAAGCGGGAGGCCCAGCGGAATGGCGGATTGGATCGCGGGCGGTTGACGATCCAGCGCACCGCTGGTGCGGCGAGGAGCGCCGTGCGCCCCTGACCATCGCTATCGCTGCGACCAGCGGTATTGGCTCGGGGTGGTTCCGAGAATTTGTCGAAAATGGCGCGCCAGATGGCTCTGGTCGGAAAAGCCGGTGGCCAACGCGATCTCGGCCAGCGGTTCCTTGGTGCACGCCAACATCTCCTTTGCTCGTTCGATGCGTCGCTTAACGAGGTAGTGATGCGGCGTCACACCGGTCGATTGCTTAAAGGCGCGCGCGAAGTGATAGACGGACAGTCCGGCGATGGCGGCGAGCCCGGCGAGATCGATGTTCTCGCTAAGGTGAGCGTCGACGTGTTCGCGAACCCGTCGGCCGGCGCCCGGCGACAGGCCGCCGCGCGCTTGCGGAGGCGGCTCCGATCGTTGCAATGCCGCAAGTTGATCGAGCCGCGGGCGGGCGTGGAGAGCGGCCGTCGCGATACTTTGCCACTCACCTGAAGCTCGTTCGGGCGGCGTGAGCAGCGCCGGCCAGGTCTCGTCGCTGCCGGCGACGATCAGGCGTGTGGGGACATCGGCCGTGTCCTTGCGGCCAAAGAGCGCAAGATCTCGTTCGAAAAAGGCCCACAGGCTGACACCGGACCGCAGCCTGAAATCGTCCAACAGCAGCGAAGTGCGCGCAGCTCGATTGGCCCCGACGATGCGCTGGTGGCCATCTGCCGCCAGCAACAAGCCCGAAGCGCCGGCTTGCGGTGCGCCAACCGCAACGATCCATTGTCGGCGGAACTGCTCGCGAAAGATTCGCTCTTCGATGGCGCGGGCTGACGACGCGGTAAGGGCACCGGTCAGCGCGTGGGCGCGCTCCGAACGTTCGGGATCGACCGCGGAAACATCCAGGACGGCAATCAGCGACCCGTCGACATCGAACACCGGCGCGGCCGAGCAACTGAGATCTTTGTGCCTCGATCGAAAATGCTCGGTTCGATGAACAGTTATCGGGCGCTCTTCAGCGATGCAGGTGCCGATGCCGTTGGTTCCCTCGACCGCTTCGGACCATACTCCGCCAAGCCAGGTTCCCCAATGTTTAAAGAGAGTTGCGTCGGCGTCGTCACCCCGATGGTCGACCGCGACGCCTCCGCTGTCGCAGAAGAGAAGCGTGTAACCCGCCTCGCGCACCACCTTATAAAGCCGATCGATCTCCTCCTGCGCGCTGACGATCAATTGGTCGAGCGGACCGCGAAGCTCCTTCAACTCGCGGGAGGTGAGAATCCGGGGCGCGTCGCCGCTGTCGGGATCAACCTGGTGGGTGTTCGCCGATCGCAGCCACGAAGCCGCCACTCCGCCACTGCCTTGCGCCAGTGCATCCGCGCGAGCGACCGAATAGAGCTCCTCGCCGCGTGGCGCGGCAATGTCGATCGAGATGTTAGAGCGGATCAGGCCCATCATCAGTCCGAATCAAAGATCGATCGACGGAGAATCTCCATACATGTCAAATTGTTTCGTGATCGAGGCTGCACAGTAAGATTTTTTTCGACAAAGGCGTAATTTGATATTGTGGGTGTGATGCCGTAGCCCGGGCAGACGATCATAACGTTTCCCCCTTTCGATCCATCGCAACCCGAACGACACGTAGTTATCCCGTAGATTGGCGTTCGGCGACGGTTAGCCTGTAAATTTTTTGTGACACGTTCGCGGGTACCGCGGTAAAGGATATTGCGGGTGCCCGGCTCCGGCGCCCGTACTCCCAGCCGACGACGCATCGGCGTTCGCTTGTTCGAAATCGACCTCGGCTGATCGAGCCGATGCCAACGGTAGGTTCGCGCACTTACCACCCGGAGCGGGCATGCCAGAAGCGGCGGGCGATTTCGCTATTGGTCGGCCTCTTGATAAAGATCGTTGGTGCCCAGGGCGGCGGAAGACCTTCGCGTCGGTCCTTTAGCCGGCGCTCTTTGTCGCTCAGCGACGCCTCGGCGTGCGTAGGCTGGCTGGCTTCGACCGGCGGGGCGGCGGCGGTTTCGCGGCGTAGTTCCTTGATCCGCTCGTGAATGGTATCGAAATCGTCGGCGGCGCGGGGTCGGGTCACATTTCCTCCTGAGTGTGCGCGGGATCGGGCGTGCCCTAACGGCTCTTCGCTCCGGGGCGCTCGATTAGATAGTGCTGAACCCGGCCGAATGCGGCAAGAGTTCGGCAACGCGATCCGAGGAGTGCGATCACGATGCCCGCCAAGCCGATATTGTCGCGCCCGATCCCGTCGACCGGCGAAGCGATGCCGGTCATCGGGCTCGGCACTTGGCCGATGTTCGATGTCGGCGCCGACGAGCGCGCGCGGCGGCCGTTGCGCGAGGTCGTGCGCCGCTGCTCGATGCGGACGCGCGGATGATCGACAGCTCGCCGATGTACGGCCGGGCCGAGGGCGCGGTGGGCGACCTGCTCGCCGATCTCGGGGCGCGGCTGCGCGCCTTTCTAGCGACCAAGGTGTGGACCACCGGCCGCGACAAAGGTATAGTGAAAATGCGGCACTCGGCCGCCTTGCTGCGCACCCGGGTCATTGACCTGATGCAGATCCGTAATTTGGTCGACTGGCGAACCCATCTCGCCACCATGCGACAAATGAAAGAGGAGGGGCGCGTCCGCTATATCGGGCTCACGCATTACACGGCCCGCGCGCTCCCGTATCTCGTCCGCATCCTCGAAACCGAGCCCGGCATCGATTTTGTCCAATGCGGCCATTCGCCGGCCGAGCAAGCGGCCGAACGCGAATTGCTGCCGATCGCGGCGGCCCGCGGGGTCGCGGTCATCGTCAACCAGCCGCTTGGCCAGGGCAGCGTGTTGAGCCGGGTGCGCGGCCGCCAGCTGCCGGACTGGGCCGGCGAAATCGATTGCACGAGCTGGGCCCAGCTGCTGCTCAAATACATCCTGGCCGAGCCCGCGGTGACCTGTGTGATCCCGGCGACCCGCGACCCCGAGCATATGGAAGATAATCTTGCCGCCGGCTTTGGCCGCCTCCCGGATGCCGACCAGCGGCGCCGGATCCGCGCCGTGTGGGACGCATTCTGAGGATACAGCGCTAATCCCTCGACGCAAGCCAAGCTCGTTGTCAAGATCGCCGGAGAGTTGGAGCGGGGGACGGATGACAGAGCCGATTGATCGCGCGCTTTCGAGGCTGGTCTAAGCGATGCCGGCGCCGTTACCGGCGTTGAACCTGGTCGCCGGACCGGGGCAGCGGCGCGCCACGCTCGAGCTTGCGCGCGAGATCGAGCGGCGCGGCTTTGCCGGCATCTCGATATCGAGCCAGTACAGCAACATGTCGCAATGCCTGGGGCTGGCCTTCGCGACCGAGCAAATCCCGTTTGCCACCGCGATCGCGCCGATCTACGCCGCTACCGCCGAGGAATTCGCCGACTATCTGCACGAGGTGTCGGGCGGCCGCTTTCAGTTCGGCATCGGCGTCGCCCATGGGCCCGCCCATCAGCGCATGGGGGTGACGCCGGGCCGGCCGCTCGCCGACATCCGCGACTTTGTCGCCAAGGTCAGGTCCTTCGACGGCATCGGCGCCTTGCCGCCGATTATCCTCGCCGCGCTGCGCCGGCGCATGGTGGCGCTCGCCGCCGAGATTGCCGACGGTCTCCTCTTTGCCAATGCCGCCCGCTCGCATACGGCGGCCTCGCTCGGCATCCTGCCGGCTGACAAGTGCAGCGACCCGGATTTTTTTATCGGCAACCGCATCCGCACCTGCGTCAGCGACGACGAGAGCGAGGCCAAGGCCGTGTTGCGGCGTACGGTCTCGAATTATGCGCTCATGCCGAATTACCGGAATTATTGGAAGGAAGCGGGCTACGCCGAGGAGATGACGTCGATCGAAAATGTGCTCGCCGCGGGCCGCACCGACGAAATCGAAAAATACCTGCCCGATCGCTGGCTCGCCGACATCGCCTTGTTCGGGCCCGCGGCGAAGATCCGCGACGGGGTCGAGGCATGGCGTGACGCCGGCATCCGCACCCCGGTGCTGGTGCCGCTTTCCGCCGACGGCGACCCCAGGACCGCGCTCCAGCAAGTGTTCGCCGCCTTTGCCGACTGATATCTCGGAGAGGGATTTTCACATGCAACTCGGGTGCTCGCTGCCGGTCGGCGATATCGGTACCGGTCCCCTCGTCTTGCGCGACTATGCGCAAGCGGCCGAGGGCCTCGGCTTTACCCATCTGATGGCACCCGATCATGTGCTCGGCGTCAACCCGGCGGCGGACCACGAGGGGCGCCGGGTCGGCACCACCGCCACCGCCTATCACGACCCGTTTGTCCTGTTCGGGTTTTTGTCGGGCTGCACGTACAATATCGGCTTTGCCGTCGGCGTCCTGATCCTGGCGCAGCGCCAGGCGGTGCTGGTTGCAAAGCAGGCGGCCTCGCTCGATGTGCTGTCCGGGGGGCGCTTTCGGCTCGGCATCGGGGTCGGCTGGAACGAGGTTGAATTCATCGGCCTCAACGAGAATTTTCACAATCGCGGGCGCCGTTCGGCGGAACAGGTGCGGATCATGCAGGCGTTGTGGGCCGCGCCGCACGTCCGCTTCGAGGGCGAGTTCCACCATGTTGAAGACGCCGGCATCAACCCGCGCCCGGCTTCGGGGCGCGTGCCGATCTGGTATGGCGGGCACGCCGAGGCGACCTTTCGACGCTGTGCACGCTATGGCGACGGCTTTATGCCGCTTGCCTATCCGCCGGGCGAGGCGGCATTGGCGGCTTTCGCGAAATTGCGGGGGTTGGCCCGCGAGGCCGGGCGCGACCCGGCGGCGATCGGGATCGAGGTCTGGGTCTCCCCAGGTTCCGGCGGCCCCGAGGATTGGCGGCGCGAGGTCCGGTTCTGGAAAGAGGCCGGGGTCACCCACCTCACCGCGCACACGACCTACGCCAGCAACCACCACAAGCGCATCGCCGGCCATAGCGCCGCCGAGCATCTGGCGGCGATCGCCCGCTATCGCGAGGCGGTAACGGACCTCTTGTGAAGCGGCAGTGCGGAACTGAGACCGGGCAAAATGGAGACCGCCATGAGCGACACGGAAATCACTGCGTTGCGCGCTAAACTGGCGGCGCGGCCGCGGTCGGATGATTACCGCCAGCGGCGCCGGGATATCGACGCCCGCGGCTTGACCTATGGGCTCGCCGCCGATGTTGGGGTCGAGCCGGTGAACGCCAACGGGATAGGCGCCGAATGGACGGCGACGCCGAACGACGCGCGCGACGCGGCGCTCTTGTATCTGCACGGCGGCGGTTATGTGATCGGCTCGCTCGACAGCCACCGCCATCTGGTGGCGGCGGCCGGCCGGGCCGCCGGGATCGCGGCATTGGCGCTTGATTACCGGCTCGCGCCGGAGCATCCGTTTCCGGCGGCGGTCGACGATGCGGTCGCCGGCTATCGCTTTCTCTTGGGGCGCGGCATCCGACCGGACCGGGTCGCGATCGCCGGCGACAGTGCCGGCGGCGGGCTGGTCGTCGCCGCGATGCTGGCGATCCGCGACGCCGGGCTCGCGCAGCCGGGTTGCGGCTGGTGCATTTCGCCCTGGGTCGATATGGAAGCCATCGGCGAGACGATGACGAGCCGCGCCGCCGCCGACCCGACCGTCCAGCGCGCCGGCATTCTCGACATGGCCAAGATGTACCTGAACGGCGCCAACCCGCGCGCGCCATTGGCGGCGCCGATTTACGGCGATCTCGATGGCCTCGCCCCGCTCTTGATCCAGGTCGGCGCCTGCGAGACGCTGCTCGACGACGCGCTGCGCCTGGCCGGGGTCGCGGGGGCTGCCGATGTGCGGGTCGATCTGCAGATCTGGCCCGAGATGATCCACGTCTGGCACCTCTTCCATCCCGAGCTGAAGGCCGGCCAGCGGGCGATCGAAGCCGGCTGCACTTTCATCCGCTCGATGCTGGGGTGAATAACCCAGGCGGTGCTAAAGCACCCGATTTGAAAAGAATGGCAAAAGGTCAAAGAGTTGACTGACATTCCTGCGAAAGCGCATGGCTGTTCGGGGAGAACAGGGGGTTGCATATCGATTGCCAGATCGTCTTGGCCGCGCCACCCACGCCTTCATCGCCTGTCCTTGGTCCCGTGGATGGCCGGGTCAAGCTAGACCAAGTCCGGGCACGACGATCTGTGGTGGGCCATGCTGCGGCCTAAACCCCGGCCGAGCTGAGAGACCATGATTTCCCCGGACCGCCTCGCTTGCGTGGGGGCTACGATAAGATGCTGGGATATTCACCTCATTTCAAATCGGGTCCCAAGCGAAGCGCGCTCGCCGTCCGTTTACTCTTTCGGCCCGTGTGCGTTTAACGGGTTGTGAGTCTAATGCTTCGCGGCGCGGTATTTTCCGACCCGCCCCCCCCGGCTACTTCCTTGACTAATCAGCTGCATGGTAACTTTGGCCGTCACTTGCGCTGCCGCCATCGATGGCGCGCTCAGCGCGTTTCCGGAGACCGAATGCCGATATTTACCAAGTTCGCTCTGGGGGCCCGGTTTGAGCGTGGATTCTATTGGCCATCAACAAGAGCCGAAATCAAGTTTTCGGCATCATTGACGATGGAACTGTGATAGCTTGGGGCGCATGGCAAAGTGCGCGCTGATCACCGGCGTTACCGGGCAGGACGGCTCCTATCTCAGCGAATTCCTGCTTGCGAAAGGATATGAAGTCCACGGCGTAATGCGGCGCGCAAGCCTGTTCAACACCGATCGCATCGATCATCTTTACCATGATTCCCATATCAGCGGCGCCAGGTTGACTTTACACTATGGCGACTTGACCGACGGTACAGGATTGCGGCGGGTGCTCGAAACCGTCGATCCCGACGAAGTCTACAACCTCGGCGCCCAAAGCCACGTCAAGGTTTCGTTCGACATCCCTGAATATACCGCCGAGGTGGTCGCCATCGGAACCTTGCGGTTGATCGAAGCCGTCCGCGACCATGTCTTGCATGGCGGCCGCCCGGTACGCTATTATCAGGCCGGCTCATCGGAAATGTTCGGTGCGGCGGCGCCGCCGCAAAGCGAAAGGACGCCGTTTTACCCGCGCAGTCCTTATGGCGTCAGCAAGGCGGCGGCGCATTGGTTTGCGGTCAACTATCGCGAGGCCTATGGTCTGTTCATCTGCAACGGCATTCTGTTCAATCATGAGAGCCCGCGTCGCGGCGAGACGTTTGTTACACGCAAGGTGACGCGGGCGGTGGGGCGCATCACGCAGGGCCTGCAAGATAAGCTTTATCTGGGTAACCTCGAAGCGCAGCGCGATTGGGGCTTTGCCGGCGACTATGTCGAAGCCATGTGGCTGATGCTGCAGCAGGAGCGGCCGGGCGACTATGTTGTCGCCACCGGGGAGGCGCACAGCGTCCGCGAACTGGTCGAGGTCGCCTTTGCCGCCGCCGGGCTCGACTGGCGGCGGCATGTGGAGGTTGACCGCCGCTATTTCCGCCCGACCGAGGTGAACGCGCTGTGCGGCGATCCGACCAAGGCGAGGGAAAGGCTCGGCTGGGAGCCGCGGATCGACTTTACGGAGCTGGTCGGGATGATGGTGCGATACGACATCGACCTCGCGCGGCGCGAGCGGACCGTGAACCAGGCCGGGTTTACCGACCCGGCCCGCGGCACCGCCATTGCGGGAAGCGATTGAGCGCATGGCGCCGCGAACCGTGTTTCCGCTGGCTGGACGACGTATATTCGTCGCCGGTCATCGCGGGATGGTCGGCTCGGCGCTTATCCGCCGGCTGGCCGAAGAGGAATGCCGCCTGCTGACGGTCGGCCGCGATCTCGTTGACCTGCGCAACCAGATGGCGGTCGATCGCTGGTTCGACGAACACCGGCCCGAGGCGGTAATGCTCGCCGCGGCGCGCGTCGGCGGGATTCATGCGAACGACGCCCATCCCGGCGATTTCCTCTACGATAATTTGGCGATCGCGACCAATGTGATCGAGGCGGCGCGGCGGACCGGGGCGGCGAAGCTGATGTTTCTCGGCTCGTCCTGCATCTATCCGCGCCTCGCCCCGCAGCCGATCCCGGAAAGCTCTTTGCTGACCGGCCCGCTCGAACCGACAAACGAATGGTATGCCGTCGCCAAGATCGCCGGCCTCAAACTGTGCCAAGCCTACCGCCGGCAGCATGGCTGCGATTTCGTCTCGGTGATGCCGACGAACTTGTACGGGCCCAACGACAATTTCAACCTGCTCTCCAGCCACGTCTTGCCGGCGCTGCTCGCGAAGATCGACGCTGCCGTGCGCGAGGGCCGGGATACGGTCGAGATCTGGGGCAGTGGGCAGCCCCGCCGCGAGTTTCTGCATGTCGACGACCTGGCCGACGCGATCGTCTTCCTGATGAAATACTGGTCGGACGAGGAGCCGATAAATATCGGCATGGGCTCGGATGTAACCATCGCCGAACTCGCCCGGCTGATTGCCGATGTCGTCGGCTTTACGGGACGGTTCGTTTTCGATGGTTCAAAGCCGGACGGGACACCGCGCAAGCTCCTCGATGTCTCCAAATTGACCGCGCTCGGCTGGCGTCCGGGCATCGACCTGGAGACGGGTATACGGCAGACCCATGAGTGGTACCGAGCCGTCTGCGTCACGCGGGCAGCCTGACAATGCCAAGCGGCAAAGCACTTGGCATTGGCGGCCTACGCAGAGCGACTGCTCTTCCTGGCCCTTACTGCTGCCGGCGGGTCTCGGTTGTCCGCGGGTTCGTATCGCGCGCGGCTGCGTAGCCGGAATGAGCGGCAGCCGAGCCGGAGCGCTGCGCGCTGTTCGCATGCCACGCCGACGCCAGCCCGATCGAATACCGCGCGGTTCTGCCGCGCGTGCCGCGACGGCTGCGCCCACCGCGATAGATGTATCCGTCGGCGATCGCAAAATGGAACAGGCCGGTCTGCCGGCTCGGGTCGTAAGAGGTGCGGCCGGCGGCGACATAGGGATCGAAACCGTCGGTATCGGCGGTTGTAACGAGTTGGCCCGGACCGTTCTGCGGGTAGACAAAACCGTAAGTCGGGTTGTCGCGGCCGAATTGGCCGGAGCCCAGATCCATGACCGCGACCGTTGTCCAATCATGATTGGGCGAGGTGTCGACAACCGGGGTCTGCAACGTGACCCTGCCGTGATACCAGTTGGATTGGTCGACGAGCACCATCGTCGGGCCGACGACCTTGGACACGACCGCGACATGACCCGAAGGGATCGACCCGGTCGGCCGGAAGACGAGGATCGAGCCCACCGCCGGTATCGGGCCGCGCTGATAGCGGCCGGCTGCCTCGTACCACCAGCCGCCGGCGGCGCCGAAAAGATCGACGCCGGTAACGGCGCGCGCATAAAGCGCGCAGTTGCCGGCCGCGGCGCGGCGCGAGTGCCCGGCACAACAGCTCACCAGTATGGCGCCCCAGACGAGGCCCCAGCCCAACTTCGCTCGCATTTAATTGCCCCCGGCTGGTATCGACCCGAAGCCCGTCGCTGACGGCGGCCCCCGACTTCGTGTCGTTAAGAATTATTAACGCCGCCTATAAAACCGCAGGTCGGAGAAGGAAATCACTATAATTCTCAACAGGAGAGGTAAAAACTGCCCGATTTTACCCCTGCGCGCATCAGCGATTTAGTAATTCGCGTTTCAAGCGAGACACTACATGACAAAACCGAGCGACGCCAGCGCCTCTCGTACCGCCGATGCTGCGAGCAATGCGCGAAACCGTAGAATCGCCGGCCGCTCGATCCGGTTTCTCGGAATGACGAAATCGTAATGCTCGTCCTGTGCCGGGATAAAGCCGAGCCCGTACTGACGCGCCACGCTTTCGATCGCGATACCCCAATCGGCGCGATTCTGCGCCACCGCGGCTGCGACGGCATTGTGCGATTTCGGCTGCGCCCAATAGCCCGGCGGCCTGGCGCCCCCGAGCAACCGGTCGGTCAGGATGCGGGTACCGCTGCCGGCGTTGCGGTTGACCATCAGACAATCGGGTGCCGCCAGCACCGCCGCGATCGCGCCGTCGACCGAGCGGTGGTCGAAGCGCGGGTCGCCGCTGCGGTAGACGATGCCCTGCAAGCGACGGTAGCCGGGCACCAGTTCGAGCGCCGGGGTCAAGAACGGACGATTGTATCCGCCGGTCTCGGGGTCCATCAGATGGATCGCGGCGATGTCGCATTCGCCGCGCTTGGCGGCGGCGAGTCCGCCCATGCTGCCGATGTTGAGCGCCTTGACCGCGATCCCCTCGGCGTGCAGGCGGTCGATCAATATGTCGAGCCCGACGCAATGGCTGCCGATGATCACGAGATCGGCGAGATGGGCATCGCCGATCAGCTGCACTTCGACCGGCGTGCCGGCCGCCACGCTTTCGACTTGCGCATCGACGGCGATGAACCCGTCCGCCTGGCTGAAGGCGGTGACCGCCCCCGAGCCCTTGATGTTCGGATAGGCAAAAAGGGTGCCTTCCGGGTCGCCTTGGATCAGTGAAACCATCAGATATTCTGTCCGGCCGCGTTCCGAGGCGACGCGCAGCGGCAGGGTTGCCGGCAGCCGCTCGGCGCGTTCGGGGGCCAACCCGGCAAAGGCGCGGACCACCGGTGCCACGAATTCGTGAAAGGTGAAAATCGCCGAGGTTGGAAACCCCGGCAGCACGACGACCGGCTTGCCGCGGGTCACCGCCAGGCACAGCGGCTTCCCCGGTTTCAGGGCGACGCCGTGGACGACGATGCCGGGATCGCGGAAGCGTGCCACCGCACGGTAGCAAAGGTCGCCCGCACCCTTTGACGTGCCGCCCGACAATATCACGACGTCGCAGGCGGCAAGCCCGTCTTCGACGAGGCGGGTCAGCACCGCGTCGTCGTCGGCGCCGATGCCGAGCGGGCAGGAGACGCCGCCCGCCTCCTCGACCGCCGCGGCAAGGATCGCGGCATTCGAATCGAAGACGGCACCAGGCCGCATCGGCGCGCCGGGGGCGATGATCTCGTCGCCGGTCGAGATGATCGCGACGCGCGGCCGCCGCCAGACCTCGACCGTGGCACAGCCGACCGCGGCCAGCATGCCGATCTCGCGCGAGGTCAGCACCTGTCCGGCCCGCAATACGGTCTCGCCGCGCGCCATATCGCTGCCGGCAAAGGCGACGAACTGGCCGGCGGTGGCGGCCCGGCGGATTTCGAGGACGGTCGCGCCGTTCGCCGCTTCGGCCGTCTCGGTATGTTCGACCATGACGACGGCATCGGCGCCGCGCGGCACCATTCCGCCGGTTGCGATCAGCGTCGCCGTCCCCGGTTCGACCGCGAGCCTCGGCTCTTTCCCGGGGGTCAGAATTTCGGGCAGCAAGGTCAACCGGCGCGGCGTCCGCTCGCTGGCGCCGAGCGTGCCGTCGGCGTGCACCGCAAAACCATCGACGCTGGCGCGGTCGAAGCCCGGGACATCGACCCCGGCAACGACCCGGCGTGCCACGACCCGCCCCAATGCCTGCGCCAATGGCACGGTCTCGCAGCCGAGCGGGCGTAATTCGAGATGCTTACGAAACCGCCGCTCGGCCTCGTCGCGATCGACAACGTCGAGGAATTGCTCCTGCCGCGCCAGGCTGCGCAGGCTCGCGGGGATATCGTTCATGACATGGGCTCCGCGCGAATTTGACGTTCGTCATAGAAATAGGCAGTGATTTGTGCGCCCGCCGGATAGCCCTCGCTCGCCTCGGGGACGACGACAAACCCGTCGCCCTGGATGGCCGCCATCAGCCCGGCTTCGGCGAAGGACGCGACCGGCGCGATGTGGCCGTCGGCCAGGCAGCGGATCGGGCAGACCTCGGTCATGCCGATCGCCGAAACGATTTTTCGCACAGTGACGACCGGGCGCGAAGGATAGGGAAGCGCCGGATCGCGTCCGCCGAGCCGACGGATCGCGCGACCGGCGAACAGCTCGTAATTCCACAGGCAGGCCGCCGGCGCCCCCGGCAGCAACAGCGCCGGGGTCCCACCGGCCAGGCGGCCGAACCCGGCCGTCTCGCCCGGAGCCAGCGCCACGCCATGAAGGTCGAGCTTGCCGCAGGCAGACAGCGCCGCCACCGACCGGTCCTCATGACTGCGGCCGGTGCCGCCCGCGACGAGGACGAGATCCGCTCCCGGGGCAAATGCATCGGCGAGAGGCGCATCCGTGACGATCCCGCCGTCGCGGTCGACCAGCGCCCGCAGCATCGGCCCGTTGCCGTCGAACGGCTCTCCGGACCGCGCGTATCGGGCGACAACCAACCGCACCCGCGGGCGGCGGATCACCGGCACGCGCGCAACACCGGCGATGGCGATCATGCCGATGTGCCGCGCCGTCAGCCGGGTTCCTGCCGCGATCAACAGCGCGTCGGCGCTCGCCACCGCGCCCTGGCGGTCGATGCTGGCGCCGGCAGCGACGGGTTCGACCAGCACGACCCCGCCCGCCTCGTTCGGTTCCGCCTGATCGAACGGGACGATCGCATCCATCCCCACGGGCAGGGCTTGGCCGGCTTCGACAGTGCCTGCCGCTACCGCCAGCGGGTTGTAGGCGCCGGCGCCGAGGCTGTCCTCGGCGCATACGGCGTAGCCGTCGATCGCGGCGCAATCCGCCGGCGGGATCGGGTTCTGTGCGCGGACGTCTTCCGCGAGTATCCGGTTCGCCGGCGTTTCGAACGCAGTTTCTTCTGTATCTAGGCAACCGGTCGCGGCATCAATCCAGGCGAGCGCCCGCTCGACCGAAACGCGCTCGAGCCGGATCAAGCGATGCTCGCCAGCGCCTGGTCGAGATCGGCGATCAGGTCGCCCTTGTCCTCGATGCCGACCGAGAGGCGCACCAGCCCGTCGCCGATGCCGATCGCGCGCCGCTGTTCCGGAGGGACCGAGGCATGGGTCATGATCGCCGGATGCTCGATGAGGCTGTCGGTGCCGCCAAGGCTTTCGGCCAAGGTGAAGAGCCGCACCCGTTCGAGAAATCGCCTGCAGCCGGCGAGATCGGCCGCCAACTCGGCCGTCACCATGCCGCCGAACCCGCTCATCTGCCGCTGTGCCAGCGCGTGCTGCGGATGGCTCGGCAGCCCCGGATAGATCGTCCGGCGAATCGCGGGGTGATGCTCGAGCCACTGCGCGATCGCCAAGGCGTTGGCGCAGTGCCGCTCCATGCGCAAGGCCAGGGTCTTGATCCCGCGCAATACCAGAAAGCTGTCGAACGGCCCGGCGATGCCGCCGACGGCGTTCTGCACAAATTTCAGCCGAACGGCGAGCTCGCGGTCGTTGCCGACGACGGCTACCCCGCCGATCACGTCCGAATGGCCGTTCAGATATTTGGTCGTCGAATGGACGACGGCGCTGAACCCGTGATCGAGCGGTCGCTGCACCCACGGGCTGGCAAAGGTGTTGTCGGCGACCGTCCAGATGTCGCGGCGCCGGCCGATGGCCGCGACCGCGGCGAGATCGACCAGTTTCAGCATCGGATTGGTCGGGGTCTCGACCCAGATCAGCCGGGTGATGGGCCGGATCGCCGCCTCGACATTCTCCGGGGTGGACATGTCGACGAGCGTCGTTTCGAGACCTCCCGAACGCCGCCGTACCCGCTCGAACAATCGCAGCGTGCCGCCGTAGAGATCGTCGGTGGCGACGACATGCGCGCCGTCGTCGAGGCATTCCAGCACCGCCGCCATCGCCGCCGAGCCCGACGCGAAAGCAAACCCGGCGCCACCGTTTTCAAGATCGGCGACGCAGCGCTCCAGCGCCTCGCGCGTCGGGTTGCGGGTGCGCGCGTATTCGTAGCCCTTGTGGACGCCGGGGCTTTCTTGGGCATAGGTCGAGGTCGCATAGATCGGCACCGAGACCGCTCCGGTGGCCGGGTCCGGTCCGCCGCCCGCATGCACCGCGCGGGTCGCAAAGGCGTGTCGGTTGCGTTCCATTCCGCTCGTGCGCTTCATCGGAAGGGCGATCCTCCCGTGCGGCATCTTAGCTCATAGTTGCGAGATGCGCCCGCCGGCGGATCAGCGATTTCGCGCGTTTGCAGGAGAGCAAAGCTCGGCGCATCCGGGATCCCGGATGCGCCGGAGGGGATGACCGAGGGTCAGCCGGCCTTGGCGAGGTTCTGGGCGGCGAAATCCCAGTTGATCAGATGATCGAGAAAGGTTTGCACAAAGTCAGGCCGGCGGTTTTGGTAGTCGAGATAGTAGGCGTGTTCCCACACGTCGCAGGTCAAAAGCGCCGTCTGGCCTTCGGCCAGCGGGGTGACCGCGTTTGGGGTCGAGACGATCTTGAGCTGACCCTTGTCGGCGACAAGCCACGTCCAGCCGCTGCCAAACTGGCCGACCGCAGTCGCCTTGAACACCTCCTTGAACTTGTCGAGGCCGCCGCAATCCTTGGTAATGGCCGCCGCGATGCTGCCGGACGGCGTCCCGCCGCCATGCGGCTTCATCGAGTGCCAGAAGAAGGTGTGGTTCCACACCTGTGCCGCGTTGTTGAAGATGCCAGTTTTCGAGCTGTCCTTGTAGGTCGCCTTGATGATTTCCTCGAGCGATTGCCGTTCGAACGGCTGGTCCTTGACGAGGTTGTTCAGGTTCGTGACATAGGCCTGATGGTGCCTGCCGTGATGGAAGTCCATCGTCCGCTCGGAGATATGCGGTTCGAGCGCGTTTTTCGGGTAGGGCAGGGGCGGCAATTCGAAAGCCATGGTGACCATCCCGGGTTATGTGAAGCGGGTGCGTGAAAAAACGCCCGTGCCTCGCCAACGTTCCGCCAGCGCGGAGCAGCTGTCGCCGGTCGCGGCGTTGGTGCGGCGCCACGACCGCGACCGGTTTCAAACGGCGCTGTTTGCCCCGGCCGCGCATCGCGAGGCGCTGTTTGCGCTTTACGCCTTCAACTACGAGATTGCAAGGGTGCGGGAGAGCGTGAGCCAGCCGACCCTTCGCCATATCCGCCTCGAATGGTGGCGTGAGAACGTCGCCGCTGCTTATGCAACCGGCCCGGCGCGGCGCCATCCGGTGATCGAGGCGCTGACCACGGTCATTCGCCGGGTCGAATTGACGCGTACCCATTTCGACCGGCTGATCGACGCGCGCAAAGCCGATCTCGACGACGACCCGCCGGCCACCCTCGCCGTGCTCGAGGACTATGCCGAGGATACTTCGTCAGCTCTTATTTATCTGGCGCTCGAGGCGCTCGGGGTGCGCGAACCGGCCGCGCGCGAGGCCGGGCATCATATCGGGATCGCCTATGCGCTCGCGGGCCTATTGCGAGCCCTCCAGTTGCGGATGGCGGCGGGGCGGCCGGTCATTCCGGTCGAGATAGCCGCGCGCAACGGGGTCGATCTCGAAGACATCTTGAATCGGAGAGGCTCCGCGGCGTTGCGCGCCGCCGTCGGCGAGGTCGCGGCCACGGCGGACGCCCATCTGCGCGCGGCGCGCGGCGCTCGCCACGCGATCCCACGGGCAGCGCTGCCGGCGCTGCTGCCGGCGGTGGTCGCCGACCGCTCGCTGCGACGGCTCAACCGTGCCGGCTGGGATCCGTTCGATCCGGGCCTGGCGCATCCCGACCCGTTGCAGAGTTGGCGGCTGGCCGCTGCGGCACTTCGCCGACGCTTTTGAAACAGTCTGTCAGCTGTACCCCCTCGCGCCCCCGCGCCACTCCACGCGAGCCCAAGAGGAGGCCGGCGTTGCTGCCGCTGCGTGCCCGTCAATAGCGGCGGAGCAGGCCGACGAGGCGGCCCTGAACCTTGACCCGGTCGGGACCGAAGATGCGGCTTTCATACGCCTTGTTGGCGGGTTCGAGGGCGATCGAGGCGCCGCGCCGGCGCAGCCGCTTCAACGTCACTTCCTGGTCGTCGATCAGCGCCACGACGACGGCGCCGTTCTCCGCAGTGTCGCTGCGCTCGATGATGACCGTGTCGCCATCGAAAATGCCGGCCTCGATCATGCTGTCGCCGGCGACCTCGAGCGCATAATGCTCACCGGCGCGGCCGAGCAGGCTCGCCGGCACGCCGACCGAGGCACTCTGGTCGCGCAGCGCCTCGATCGGAGTGCCGGCGGCGATTCGGCCGTAGAGCGGCAGCTCGACCGCCTCGACATCGGGAGCAACCGGAGCGCCCGGCAGCGAGGCCTTGAAATCGCCGCGAATCACGGTTGCGGAAAAGCCGCCGCGATCGAAGGCGGGGGCTGCACTCTCCTCCGGGAGCTTGATGACCTCCAACGCGCGCGCCCGGTGCGGCAGGCGGCGAATGAACCCGCGTTCCTCAAGCCCGCTGACGAGCCGGTGAATCCCCGATTTCGATTTCAGCCGCAGGGCGTCCTTCATCTCGTCAAACGACGGTGACACCCCGGTCGCGCTCAGCCTCTGATTGATAAACAGCAGCAGTTCGCGCTGTTTTGCGGTCAGCATGGAACCCCCACTTGGAGAGTGTGGAACGAATCCTAAACGCTCATCCCGTTCTACTTTGGTTCGCCCATTGCGTCAAGTAGCGCAAAAGGGTCAGATTTGTGACAGCCTGGCTTCGGAACCCGACCCCGCCTGGTTTCAGATCGGCAGCGCGCCGGTCGGGAAGCGCAGGATCGGCACGGTCTCCCCGGCCGCGGCGGCGGGGGCGTGCGGCGGGCGCATGATCAGACAGTCGGCTTGCGCCAACAGGCGCATCATCGAGCTGTCCTGGACCGCAAACGGCGCCGCCTCCTCGATCCCGTCATCGGCCCGCGTGAGCCGGGCGCGGAGGTAATCTTGGCGCCGGTCGTTGGCGGCGACGGCGGCGCCGAGGCGCGCGGTCGCGGCGGCCTCTGTCGCGGCAATGCCGCTCAACCGCTCGATCGCCGGAACCAGGAACAGCACCCCGCAGACAAAGGTCGAGACCGGATTGCCGGGCAGACCGAGCATCGGTGTGCCCCGATAACGGCCGGCCATCAGCGGTTTTCCGGGCCGCATCGCGATCTGCCAGAAATCGAGATCGAAACCGTCCTCGGCCAGCACTTGGCGCACCAGATCGTGCTCGCCGACCGAAGCTCCGCCGGTGGTGACCAGGAGATCGACGCCGCGCGTCGCCGCCGCGATCCGGCGCAGGGCCTCGGGGTCGTCGGGGGCGTTGCCGACCGACACCGCAACCCCGCCGCTGGCGGCGACCATCGCCGAAAGCGCCAGGCTGTTCGAACTGACAATCTGATGCGGGCCGATCGGGTCGCCGGGCATGACGATCTCGTCGCCGGTCGAGAGGATGCCGATATGCGGGCGGCGGCGAACAAAAAGCCACGGCCGGTTCATCGCGGCGAGCAGCCCGATGTCGCGCGCGGTCAGCCGCTGCCCGACCTGCAGCAGCGCGTCGCCTGCGGCGAAATCGAGGCCTTCGCGCCGTACATAGCGGCCACGGCGGGCGCCTTCGAGCACCCGTACGCGGTCGCCGTGCCGCTCCGCGTCTTCCTGGATGACGACCGTGTCGGTGCCGGCCGGCATCGGCGCCCCGGTAAAGATGCGCGCCGCTTCGCCAGCGCCGACATGGCCGCCAAACCCCGCCCCGGCCGGCACTTCGGCGACAATTCTGAGTTCGACCGGGATCCGGCCGAGATCATCGGCGCGCACCGCATACCCGTCCATCGCCGAGGCCGCGAAAGGCGGCTGAGTGCGGCGGGCGGCGACATCTTCGGCGAGCACCCGGCCGAGCCCGTCGGCGAGCGCTATCTGCTCGGGCGGCAGGATTTCGATCAGAGCCAGCAGCCGCGTCAGCGCTTCTTCGACCGATATCACGGTGTCGCCTCCCAACTTCCTGATTTACCACCGGATTTGTGCAACAACCGGAGATTGGTGACGACCATGCCGCGATCGACCGCCTTGCACATGTCGTAGATCGTCAACGCCGCAATGCCGGCCGCCGTCAATGCCTCCATTTCGACCCCGGTGCGGCCGCGCAACCGGCAGGTGGCGGTGATCTCAACGGCACTCGTCTCGGGGACGCAAACGAGCTCGACCTCAACCGAGGTCAACGCCAGCGGATGACACAGCGGGATCAGCTCGGCCGTCCGTTTGGCGGCCATGATCCCGGCGAGGCGGGCGACGGCTAGCACATCGCCCTTGGCGACATCGCCGGTGCGGATGCGCTCCAGAGTTTCGCGGCGCATGACCACCCGTGCGCCGGCGACGGCGACCCGGTCGGTCTCGCCCTTTGCGGAAATGTCGACCATGCGGGCGCGGCCCTGTGCGTCGAGATGGGAAAATTCGGGGAGCCCGAGCAGGCGCCGCGTCGCGGCGCCGACATCGGGTTCGCGCATTAGGGTTTCGCCAACCAGGAAACAACGGGCGCCGGTCTTGGCCAGGCGGGCGAGATCATCGGTGCCGCGAATGCCGCTCTCGGCGACGACGATGCGGTCGGCGGGCACCTCCCGCGCCAGCCTTTCGGTCGTGCCCAGATCGACCGCCAGGGTCTTCAGGTTGCGGTTGTTGATGCCGATCAGCCGCACGCCGAGCAAGAGGGCGCGCTCGAGCTCCGCCCGATCGTGAATTTCGGCCAGCACGGCGAGCTGGTACTCGGCGGCGGCGGCGGCGAGTTCGCCGGCCGCGGCGTCCGACAACGCCGCCAGGATCAGCAGCACGCAATCGGCGCCGATCGCGCGGCTTTCGAGGATCTGGTACGGGTCGAGGATGAAGTCCTTGCGCAGCACCGGCAGCCCGACGGCGGCGCGGGCGGCGCGCAGATCGTCGTCGCTGCCCTGGAAAAACGGCGTGTCGGTCAACACCGACAGGCAGGCAGCACCACCGGCCTCGTAGGCGCGGGCGAGAGCCGCGGGGTCGAAATCGGGCCGGATCAACCCGGCGCTCGGCGAGGCCTTTTTTATCTCGGCGATCAGGCCGTAGCGGCCTTGCGTCAAGTGGCGTTCGAGCGCCCTCGCGAACGGCCGCACCGGCGGCGCCTCGCCGAGCGCGGCGAGCAGCACCGCCTCGGGGCATGCCGCCCGGGCGCGCGCGATATGGCCGCGTTTTTCGGCGCAGATGCGGTCGAGCACGTCGCTCATTGGGTGGTCTGCGCCGCCGCGGGGAGGTTGGTGTGGGCGACGAGATTCTCGAGCACGCGGCGTGCCGTACCCGAATCGATCGAGCGGGCCGCCAGTTCGGCGCCCTCATAGAGGTTTGCCGCACGCCCGGCGACCAGCAGCGCCGCGGCGCTGTTGAGCAGCACGACATCGCGCAACGGCCCGCCGGCACCGTCGAGAAGGCCGTGCATCAGCCGGGCGTTGTACGCGGGTTCGCCGCCGCGCAGATCCTCGAGCCGCGCCGGCGGCAACCCGGCGTCCTCGGCGGTAACTTCGAAGGTCTCGACGGTGCCATGGTCGAGCGCGGCGACTTTGGTCGGGCCGGCCGTCGTCAATTCGTCGAGCCCGTCGCCATGGACGACCCAAGCGCGTTCGCCGCCGAGCCGGCCGAGCACCTCGGCCATAGGCCGGACCCATTCGGGGGCAAACACACCGACCAGTTGGCGGCGCGCCTTGGCCGGGTTCGACAACGGACCCAGGAGGTTGAAGATCGTCCTTGTCCCCAGTTCGACGCGCGTCGGTGCCACATGACGGGTGGCGCTGTGGTGGCGCGGCGCCATCAGAAAGCCGAGCCCGATTTCCCACAAGCAGGCGCGCACGACCGTGAGGTCGGCCTCGATATTGACCCCGAGCGCCGTCAGCACATCGGCCGAACCCGATTTCGACGACAGTGCGCGGTTGCCGTGCTTCGCCACCGGCACGCCGCAGCCGGCGACAACCAACGCGCTCGCGGTCGAGATGTTGAAGCTGCCCGAGGCGTCGCCGCCGGTGCCGCAGGTGTCGATGGTTCCGGGCGGTGCGTCGATCGCCACTGCCTTCGCCCGCATGATCCGCGCCGCGCCGGCGATTTCGTCAACGGTTTCGCCGCGCACGCGCAACGCCATCAAAAAGCCGCCCATTTGCGACGGTGTCGCGTCGCCGCTCATGATGATGTCGAACGCGGCCTCGGCCTCGGCCTCGGCAAGGCTGCGCCCTGCGGCGACCAGCGCCAGCAGGGACCTCAAATCGTCCGTCATCTGACGGCCGAACGATTGGCGATCAGGTTCATGTGCGGCGCCCACGCGAAACAGAGCACCGTTATATCAGCCCCGCACCGGCCAAGGAAACGACCGCTGTCGAAGCGCCTCCGTGACTATTGCGGTGATGTCACCGGCACCTTGTACAGGTTCACGGCGTTTTCAAAGACCAATTGGTTGAGCGCTGCCTTGCCCAAAGCAGCCTCCGCCGGGGCATGTCCCATTGCCTTCGAGTGCGGCCACGGGCTGTCGAGACCCGGGAAGTCGCTGGCCCACAAAAAGTTCCGCAATCCGACCTCGGGGGCGCGCCGGAAACCGCCCTCTTCTTCGACCTCGAAAGTAAAGAAGACCTGGCGCTTGACAAATTCGCTGGGCTTGTCGGAGAGCACGATGTCGGGCTTAAACACGCGGCTCTCCGGCCCGCCGAAATCGTATTCGCGATCGAAGCGCCAGTACATAAACGGGACCCATCCGACCCCCGCCTCTTCGAGGACAAAGCGCACCCCGGGATGGCGATCGCAGATCCCCGAGAAAACGACGGCGCTCATCAATTCCGCCATCAGCCCGATCGGGAAGTTGGCCACCCGCATTAGGGCCTGGTTGCGCGGCTCGATGCCTGTCACACCGACGCCCATTTGCCGCGAGCCGCCGGCGGGGTTGGCGTGCAGGTTGACCGGCATGCCGGTCTCGGCGGCGGCGGCCCAGACCGGCTCCCACATCTGGTGGATCACCGGTTGGGGCGCGTTCGCCCAATCGAAGATGACCCCGGTCGGCAGGCCGAACTCGGCCACCCGCAGCAATTCCGCGGCAGCCTCCTCGGGCGTCAGGCACGGTAACGGCAGAAGCATGATGAAGCGGCCGTTCGACTCCTCGTAAAGCTCGCGCGCCCAGTCGTTGACGGCGCGAACGCAGGCGGCCCGCAATTCGGGATTTTTGATCGCCGATATTTGCTCATAGGGGCCGTTGACGAGCTCGGCGTCCACCCCGTCGCGGTCCATGTCCTCGCAGCGATACTTGGCGTTTGCCGCGCGGAAGATGCCAGGCTCGGGCTCTTCGGGCAATCCCGCCCGCGTATAGCAGTTGACCGGCCCGCGGCCCACCCCGGCCCAGCCGACCCCGCTCCACGACCGCCCCTCGACCACCCATTGCCGCACACCGTCCGGCCCAGTCACGACCCGCGGCCCGTCGTCCTGGAATTTTCGCGGCAGGCGCTTGGTCCACAAATCGAACGGCAGATGCATCAGCCGGCAATGACCATCGGCGGACACCACGCCAAATCGCTTCTCCATGACGCTCTCCCTCTCAGCGGCTCAGGGTAGATTATTCTTCTCCGAATCCCGGATGATAATTGATTACGTCGCGGCAGACGCCCTGGACACGAGTGCCGGGCGGCGGCTGCGGAAATCGGTCGCCTTTTCTATGGCGTCGGCGATGCCGAACACGGTGGGCTCCTGAAACGGTTTGCCGACGAGCTGGATCGACACCGGCAATCCACCCTCGCCAAACCCCGAGCAGATCGAGATTGCCGGATATCCGGCGACGTTGAACGGCATCGTAAAGCTCGGCGTCTGGAACAAATCCCATTTCGGCAAGGCGTCGATCTTGGGTGCCTCGGAGGGCTGGGACGCGGTCAAGACGGCATCGAGCCCGGCCATCGCGCGCTGCAGCTGGGCGCGCAATTCGCGCCGCCGCCGCACCGCCTGGAGGTAGTCGACACCCGACACCAAGGCCCCGAGCATCAGCCGGCTGCGCACGCGCTCGCCAAAATCGCCGAGCCTTGTGCGCGTCCATTCCTCATAGGCGGCGGCACGTTCGACGATCGAGATCAATGAGCCGCAGGCCATCCAATCCTGCAACGGCGACAACTGCACCTCGTGGATCTCGGCGCCGAGACCACGGCAGGTGGCGATCGCCTCGTCGATGCCGCGCCGGGTCGCGGCGCTGACCTGGTAATCGGTTTCGTGGAAATGATGGATCACCCCGATCTTGCAGCCCTTGATCCCGGCCCCGATCAGCGCGCTGTAGTCGGGCACCGGCCGGTCGGCGCTCGCCGGGTCGCGCGGGTCGTGGCCGGCCAATGCCTGCAGCATCAATGCGCAATCCTCGGCAGTCCACGCCATCGGGCCGATATGGTCGAGGCTGAAGGCGGCCGGGGCGACGCCGGCGCGGCTGACGAGACCATAGGTGGGCTTGATGCCGGCGATCCCGCACAAGGCCGCCGGGCCGCGGATCGAGCCGCCGGTGTCGGTGCCGATGCCGCCCAAGATCAGCCCGGCCGCGACCCCCGCACTGGTGCCGCTACTGCTGCCGGCGGTGAAGTGATCTGTGTCCCACGGGTTGCGCGCCGGCGGCCAGGGGACATCGAAAGACGGCCCGCCATCGGCGAATTCATGGGTCGTCGTCTTGCCCATCAAGACGGTGCCGGCGGCGGCGAGCCTTTCGGCGCAGGCGGCGTCGGTTTCGGGCACGTTGTCGGCGAGGAGCTTCGACTGACAGGTTGTCGGGATACCCTTGGTGTCGACGATGTCCTTGAGACCGATCGGGATGCCGTGCAACGGCCCCTTCGGCGCCCCGGCCATGACCGCGCGCTCGGCGGCGCGGGCTTCGTCCAATGCCCGCTCTTCGGTCAAATGGATAAAAGCGTGCAGCCGATGGTCGAGCGCGTGCACCCGGTCGAGGCAGGCGCGGGTCAGCTCGACCGGCGAAAGTCGCTTTGCCGCGATCAGCCGCGACGCTTCGGCGACGGTCGGGATCGCGCCGGTCATTGGAGGTCCTCCCCGGTGAAGCCGTAAGTCAGCGCCGGCTCCGCCATGCGCCCGCGCTGCTGGCGCACCCGCGCCGCCATCGCCGCAACCCCGGCGTACACCGATTTCAAATCGGCCTTTTGCTCGGGGCTGAGCGTGAGGCCGGCGCGGGCCAACAAGAAGTCGAGGGCCTCGTCTGAAATTTCGGACGGCATTGGCGCATTCTCCTCGCTTTGAGATGGAGCGGCGGTGTTCGGCGTGCGGTGGTTGGCATCAGCCGGTCGGGCAGGAACCGGGCCACCCCGCGGCCGGTTGCCTCTGTCGGCATGGAGGTTGCCGCGAGCATCGCACGACGAGGCCGCAAAAGGCGAGCGCGCGATTCCGTGGGCCCGCGCTTGGGCCGCGCAACAACCCGAGAGCATCCTATGACCCGCGTGAGTGTGTCGGTTGGTGTGGCCGCAGCGATTGTGCTCAGTCTCACGCACTCCCTCCGGGGTTGCGCAAACCCTCCGCATCGCGATGACCGCGGCCGACATCCCGACGACCAGCGGAGGTCCAAACAATGGCGGCGAGGGATATCTGTTTCTCGGCCTTCCGGCGTTCGACGGGCTGGTCGGCTGGGACTTCACGCATCCCAACCAGATCGCCGGGCTGACGCCCGGGCTCGCGACCGGTATTGCAGGGCACCGTGCTGGTATTGGCGAGCTTCTTTGTGCTGATCAATCTCCTGGTCGATCTCGTGCAGGCGCTGATCGATCCGCGCATGCGCCACTAGGCCGCCGCCGATGGCCGACATCACCGCATTGCAGCCGGGCGCGACCGTCGCCGATGCCCAGCGCGGAGCCGCCGGGCGCCGCTATTGGGGCGTGGTCGCCGGACGATTGCGGCGCGATCGGTTGACCGTCGCGGTTGGCGCGATTTTGCTGTTGTTTGTCGGCCTGGCGGTGTTTGCGCCGTTGGCGGCGACCCACGACCCGCCTCTTGTCGACCATATTGCATCGTCATTCCCGCGAAAGCGGAAACCCAGAGGCAAGCGACGGGCAGCCGTCCCCTGTTCAGCCCAGGGGAAGGCTTTGCACCCTCGTTTGCTAGCCGTCGAGCCGCCGCCCCGATCCCTACGGGCTGACCCCGCTCGGCAGCCGCCCGCCGCGGCCGCGGGGCAGCGTGTGAAGCTTTAGCTCGACCGGGTTGCCGAGCCAGATCGCGTAACCGCTATGGTCCTCGACCGCGTCCGTGGTCAGCGGGTGCACGAGTACGTCGAGACCTTCACGGTTCAGCATCAGATAGGGAACGACGTGCTCGAACTGGTCGGGCTTGAAGATGACCAGGACATTCGAGATCGGGTGCGGTCCGACCGGCGTGTCGCGGAAACCGTCGATCTCGACTGGGAACTTTTCGCTGACCGCGGCGCACACTTGCTCCGCGACGGCGCGCGTCGTTGTCGGCTCGTAATAGATGTGGGCATGATAGCCCAGGTTCCCGACGGATTGCGCAGTCTTCTCGATCATCGGCTGTCCTCCCTGTAAGCCCGCAACAGCACGCGCCATTTTTTGCACAGCGATACCCGAAAGTCGATTCCGCCGACAAACGGTAGTGTCTTCGTTTGAATTTCGGCTTTCGATCCTTCTCGGCCACTCAGCCTTCGTGCTGGGAATGGCCCTCCTGCCCCTTCTGGAAGGCCTGTTCCAGGGCAGCGCATGGTACGACGGCTCAACGTCGACGGCGTTGGTCAAGGAGATTTGACATGGAAGACCGAGAGATTCGCGCGGCTCTGGATCGCCACTGGGCCGCCTCCGATGCGAACGACCTCGAGAGGGAGCACCAGATTTGCCGAAAGGACACGGTGCTCGAATATCCGCAATTCGGCGAGCGCATCCGCGGACGCGGACGATTTGGTCGTCTCGCGCCGCGCAGCCGAACCGGAAACGCTTCGCGGTGCGGCGGATAATCGGCGCGGGCGACTTCTGGGTCACTGAATATGTCCTAACCTATGACGGGCGGCCGTATTACACCGTGAGCATCATGGAGTTCCTTGGGAACGCGGCCCGCGAGACCCGGTATTTCGGCGACCCGTTCGAGTCGGGGCCTTCGCGGGCGCAATGGGTCGAGCGGATGCCCTGAAACCTGGCCGCCGTAAGGATGGCGATTTGCCGCTCGCTCGCTCGGAGCTGCCGATTGATACGGTCTCTCTCGCCCGCTATCTCATTGGCAAGGTATTGGTGCGGGAGTTGCCTGAAGGCGTCGCCAGTGGTCGTATTGTTGAGACCGAGGCGTATGTCGTCGGCGACGCCGCCGGGCACGCCTACGGGGGGATGACTCGACGTAATCGTTCGCTGTTTCTCGATCGTGGGCACGCCTATATCTATCTCGCCTACGGCAGCTCATACATGCTGAATGTCTCGAGCGAGATGCCCGGGATCGGAGCCGGCGTCCTGATCAGGGCGCTTGAGCCGCTCGAAGGCATCCCGATCATGCGGCTAAATCGCGGCATCGAGCGCTTGCGCGATTTGGCGCGAGGGCCAGGAAGGCTCGCCGCGGCGTTGCGGGTTGATCGTTGGCTCGATGGGCTCGATCTTTGCCGAGAAGGCCCTCTATGGCTCCGACGCGGTGACTACGAACCCGGCGAGATCGGGCAGAGCATTAGGATCGGCATTTCGCGGGATGCGAACCGCCTCCTGCGATTTTATCTTCGGGACAGTCCGTTCGTCAGCGGTCCAGGATCGCTCAAGGAATAAGAGACCGCCACAGTCGCCCTCCTCCTATCTTGAGAGGGAGTCAGGACTCGAAGCTTCGTTTTCTCCGCAGACGATCCCCGTCACTGCATGAACTCCGCAGCATACGAATGCGCCGGACCTTCAGTGTCGCCCCAATGTCCGTTCATGGCGCGAGATGCAGGTCTGTGTCCAGGCTTTTGCGGAAATTCAAACTGAGCCATTACCGACCGAAGCCGCTGGAAGCCGATCCGCCGGGCGGGTCGGATCGGCCAACGGCTATGCTGCGAGGCGCATCCGTTGCCGCACCATGTCGGCGGCGCGCTCGCCGATCATGATCGTCGCGGCGTTGGTGTTGCCGGAGACGACGGTCGGCATGACCGAGGCGTCGGCGACGCGCAAGCCGTCGAGGCCGTGTACCCGCAATTCGGGATCGACGACCGCCATCGCATCGACCCCCATCTTGCACGTGCTGGTCGGGTGATACACCGTGCCGCCGCGCCGCCGCGCATAATCGAGGAGCTGTTCGTCGCTCTCGATCGCCGGGCCGGGCTGGAACTCCGACTCGACAAAGCGCTGCATCCGCGGGGTGGCCATGATGCGGCGCAGCAGCTTGAGCCCCTCGACGATGGTTTGCCGATCGGTCTCGGTCGCGAGGTAATTCGGATAGACCGCCGGCGGGTCGGCCGGGTTGGCACTCTTCAATTCGATCTGACCGCGGCTTTCCGGCCGCAGCTGATAGACGATCGTCGTAAACCCCGACCACGGATGCAGCCCGTCCTGCGGCCGGTCGGCGCTAAACGGCGAGCATGAGCATTTGATGTCGGCCGAAGCGAGCTCGGGCCGGGTGCGGGCGAACAACGCCGCGGGCGACGTGCCCATCGCCAATGGGCCGGTTTTGAAGGTGTAGTATTGCAGCCCGGCCTTCAGCTTTTTCAAATTGCTCTGCATGACGTCGTTGACGGTGACCGGCATCGTGCATTTGAACTTAAGCGGTGCGGAATAGTGGTCTTGGAGGCTCTGCCCAACGCCCGGCAGGTGGTGCACGACCGGGACGCCGCGGGCGACAAGATGCTCGGCCTGGCCGACCCCCGACAACATCAGCAATTGCGGCGAGTTGACCGCACCACCGCACAGGACGACCTCGCTCGCCGCCCGCGCCGTGCGGGTTTGGCCGTCGAGCCGAAAGACGACGCCGGTCGCGCGCCGCCCGTCGAAGGTAATTTTTTCGGTCAGCGCATTGGTGATGACACGCAGATTGGAGCGGTTCATCGCCGGGCGCAAATAACCGACGGCGGTCGAGCATCGTCTGCCGTTCTTCGTCGTCGTCTGGTGATAGCCGACACCATCCTGGCCGGCGCCGTTGAAATCGTCGTTGCGCGGGAAGCCCAGCGACATGGCGGCGTCGATAAACGCCTCGCAGATCGGGTGACGGTCGGGCACATCGGAAACGCAGAGCGGGCCGCCGGTGCCATGAAAGGCATCGGCACCCCGCGTCTGGTGCTCGGAGCGCTTGAAATAGGGAAGCACGTCGTCAAACGACCAGCCGGTGTTGCCAAGCTGGCGCCAATGGTCGAAATCCTCGGCCTGGCCGCGGATATAGACCATGCCGTTGATCGATGACGAGCCGCCCAAGACTTTTCCGCGCGGCCAGAACACCTTGCGGTCGGCAGCACCCGGATCGGGCTCGGTCTCGTAGCACCAATTGACCGACGGATCGGCAAAGGTCTTGCCAAAACCCAATGGAATGTGGATCCAGCGGTTTTTGTCCTCGCCGCCGGCCTCCAGCAGCAGAACCCGCGTTCCCGGGTCCTCGCTGAGCCGCGCCGCGACAGCACACCCCGCCGACCCCGCACCGATCACGACAAAATCGGCCTCGAAGCTTTCTTGCTGCCCTGCCATCTTCTCCCTCCCTCGGTCTTGCCGCAGCATCCTAGTTCTTTCGCCGCGACATCGTCATGCCCGACGAAAGCTGCGTGGATACCGATTTTCAACGAGAGTGACGGGGAGGTGCCTAAAGACCCAGGCTCGAACGCCTTTAACTCTCACCGTCCGCGACGGGCCGCTCCAGTACCTCGTCGAGCTTGGCCCCGACGAGGACGACGACGATCGACAGCCACATCCAGGTCATAAAGCCGATGATTGCCCCGAGCGAGCCATAGGTCTTGTCGTAGCTGCCGAAATTGGCGACGTACCAGGAAAAGAGGGCGGAAACGGCGAGCCATGCGACGGCGGCAAAGGCGCTGCCCCAGGTGATCCACCGCCATCGCGGTGCGCTGCGGCTGGGACCGTATCTATAAATTACGGAGAGCGCCAAAACGATCAGCACGAACAGGATGGGCCATCTGATTATCTTCAACAGCACGGGTGGCACGCCGGGATGCGCGATATGGTCAAGGACAAGCGGGAGAACGATCAGGATGGCGAGTGACAATAGCACGAGGACAATAATTCCAGCCGTAAACGCCAAGGTCGTGGCATAGTATTTGACAAGGCTGCGCTTTTCTTTCTCTTCGTAGACCGCGGTGAGAGCCTCGAAGAGCCCCGAGACGCCGGCGTTGGCGCTCCACAGCGCGATCACCAGGCTGACGGCGAAACTGAAGCCGAGCGCGGCCCTGTTTTGATGGGCGAGGCGCATCAGCTGGTCGCGCAGCACGCCGACGGCACCGGCCGGCGCAACACCCGACAATGTATCGAGATGAGCGGCGATGCTGCTTGGGTCGGCAAACAGGCCATAGATGGCGACAATGGCCCCGATGCCCGGGAACAGAGCAAGAATGGCGTAATAGGTGACGCCGGCGCCGATCAACATGATCCGGTCCTCCGAGATACCTCGGAAGACGCGAAGGAGGACGTCCTTCCATCCTCGTCCGGGGATCGGCGATGGTGTCTGCGTCTGACCGTCGCGCTTCGCTTCGCCGGACCCGCGGTCAACGGTCGCCAAAATCGGTGCGGGACGCTGCCGCCTGAAAACGCCAAGAGCGACCAGCGAAGCGGCGAGCAGAATCACCCATGAGGGCGCGCGCCTGCCCGGCGCCCCAATGACGACCGGCGTCTCGCGCGCATTGCCGGCGCCGATCGGCTCCCGCTGGTCGTCCATGGTCGCTTCCTTGCGGCATGCCGCGGTTCCGTGGCACTCGCGTCCGAGTCGATCGCGCCGGCCGCTTACTACGATGAACCATGGCGCCGCGGCCCCGGTTCCGACGATCTTCGGGTACTACGGAGTGCGCGGGTCGGCGATCGGATCGAGCGGCCAGACCGGACGGCGGACCTTGGTGAACAGTTCGGGCGTGTAGATTTCCGAGCACAACGCACCGGTGTCGACCAGCACGACTTCGCGGGCGATCGGCTCGAAGGCGGCACGAAAATGCTGCATCGATTTGACCGCGACGGTCCGGTAGAGGGTCGGGTCGATCCCGAGCGACCTAAACTGGCCGAGGTCGGTCGCCTGACCGTTGTTGGTGATGACGACGATGTCGATGCCGCCGACGCGGAACACCATCGACGGCCCGTAATTGCGCTCGACGCCGCCGCCCATCGGCCCATGGGCGATGAATTTGCCGTTGGTCAGGCAGACGATCTCGCCATCCAGGGTCAATGGGCCGCCGCCCATCAGGGGATCGGTCTTGCCGCCGAGCGTCAGCGCGGTCTTGGTCCCGACCCCAGCGCGCATTCCCTGGCTGACCGCATCGGGGTCGCAGATCGCGTGAAACGCGACCCCGTCGACGCCGCCTTCGACGAGGCCCTTTAGAAACGCGGTCGCGTCGCCATACCCGCCCCCGCCCGGATTGTCGGTGTAGTCGGCGACGAGGAGCGGCTTGTCGCCGAATTTGCCCTGTTTTGCCAGAGCCACCGCCGCGGCGACCGACAACAACGTGAAGCTGCTGAAATCGCGGGTCTCCCAAGCGTGGTCCATAAAGCTCTCGGCGATCGCCTGGCCATGCGGATCGGCGCCGTCGGTTGTGACCGTCACCGACGGGCCGACATCGCGAATGTCGGCGCGGCTGAACCCGGCGCAGATGCTGACCGCCAAAGCATCGCCGCGTTGTTCGATCCGCTCGGCCCGGGCGAGCAGTTCGGCCATCGGCGGGCTCCGGTGGCGGCCGCGGTCGAGTCCGTAGATCATCGGCCGGCGGGCGATCATCGTCACCGGCCGAATCTCGCGCTTGATCGCGCGATCGAGGAGGTCGGCGCCCTGCCAGGCGCGCTCGTACATATCGACATGCGGATAGGTGCGGAACGCGATCAGCGCATTGGCATTTTCCGCCATCCTTTGGGTCACGTTGGCGTGCAGGTCGAGGGTGACGACCACCGGCACCTGCGACCCGAGCTTATCGCGCAGCCGTGCCAGCAATTCGCCCTCGGCATCCTCGTGGCTTTGCGCGACCATCGCGCCGTGCAGATGCAGCAACACGCCGTCGATCGGACCCTTCATGTCGATGGCATCGAGGATCATTGCGGCGATCGTTTCGAACGCGTCGTCGGTGACGACGCCCGACGGGTTGGGGTTGGCCGAGACCGGGTGAATGAGGCTCCAGCCGTATTTGTCCGCGGCCTCAAAGGTGGCGCCAAGCGCCGAACGGGTGCCGCCAAACGCCTGCGGGATCTCGTTTTCGAGATGAAAGTCGCGTCGGCGGATCAGCACCATGTCGGTCATGACACGGCTGAAGGTGTTGGTTTCGTGCATAAATCGGGCGGTCAGGACGCGCGGCACCGGTCTGGCCTCACAACGTTCGGAGTTGGCGCATTAGGCCGGGCTTTATGATCGCGGCGCAATAGCCGCGCCGCGGCGCCGATCGGACGCACGGTCGGGTGCCCCGTGCGGCAAGACCCCATCAGCCCGCGCGGCGGCGGAAATGGCGCCCGAGCGTGGTGAGCGAGAAGATCTCGAACAGCATTTGCGCGCCGACCATCGCGGTGTTGGTGGTGGCGTCGTATTGCGGGGCGACCTCGACGACGTCGCCGCCGACGATGTCGAGACCCTTTAGCCCATGCAAGATCGCTTGCGCCTCGCGCGGGGAGAGGCCGCCGGCCTCGGGCGTGCCGGTGCCGGGGGCAAAGGCCGGGTCGAGCCCGTCGACATCGAGCGAGATGTAGGTCGGGCCATCGCCAACCACCGCCCGCGCCCGTTCGACGACGGCGGCGATGCCGAGCCGATCGACATCCTCGATGTGCAACACCGTCATCCCGGAATCGTAGGAAAACCCCCAATAGATCTCGGCTGGGCCGCGGATGCCGATCTGGATTGTGCGCTCGGGGTCGAGCGCGCCGGCCAACACCGCCTGGCGGAAGGGGCCGCCATGGTGGAATTTCGACCCGTCGACCTCACCCATCGTGTCGCAATGCGCGTCGATATGGACGAGGCCAACCGGGCGCTCGGCGCCGAGCGATTTCAGGATCGGGAAGGTGATCGAATGGTCGCCGCCGACCGAGACCGGCCGCACCCGGGCTTTGCGGATGCGCTCGTAGAAGAGTGCTATGTCCTCGATCGACTGGTCGAGGCTGTAGCGCGAGCGCATCGGCACGTCGCCGATGTCGGCGACATGGCACAAGCCGCGCGGGGTTATTTCGAGCGCGTGGTTGTAAGGTCCGATGCGCTCGATATCGCGCACCGCGCGCGGCCCAAAGCGGGCGCCCGGCCTGTTGGTGACGCCGAGATCCATCGGCACGCCGACAAGCGCCACATCGAGGCCGGCGAAATCGGGCAGGTCTGCTGCATCCGGCCGATAGGGCTCGTCGAGCAGGGTCGGGATACCGGCGTAAGGCATCGGCCGGCGATAGGCGCTGCCAAAGACCAATGACAACGGCTCGCGGAATTTTTCCGGCGCGACCTCGGTTTCTTTCGCCCCGTCGTATTTGGCGCGCAGCGCGTCGAGCTTTGCCTTGTCGAACATCGCCGTGACTATCTCGTGCCACGGATACGCGGCGGGACCAGCACCTTCCACGGATCGGGCATTTCGCCGACCGCGACCTCGATCAAGGTGGTGCCGCGGCGCTTGAGGGCGGCGGCAAGCTCGCGGCGCAAATCGTCGGGGGTCGTCGTCTTGACCCCGGCAACACCAAAGCTCTCGGCCATTTTCGGGAATTGTGGGTTCTGCAGATCGACGCCGATCAGTCGATTGCCGTAATCCTCCTTCTGCATGCGGCGGACATTGCCATAGGCCCCGTCGGCAAAGACGATCGCGACGATGTCAATGCCATGTCGCGCCGCGGTCGAGAGTTCCTGGACGTTGTACAGGAACCCGCCATCGCCGGAGACCGACACGACCGGCCGGTCGGGCCGCCCGACCTTGGCGCCGAGTGCGGTCGCGAAGCCGAACCCCAACGTGCCCTGATAGCCGCTGTGGATATAGGTGCGCGGCTGGTAGACCGGGAACGCCATCCGCCCGACATAGCCGACCTGGGTCAAATCCTCGACATAGATGCCGTCATCGGGCAGTTCGGCGCGGATCGCCCGCAGATATTCGCATTGCGGGCCGAGTTTTTCTTCCAACCCGGCGAGGGTGGCCGCCTTCAATATTTCGAGCTCGTCCTGGCGCGAGGTTTGTTTCGGCGCGTGACGGTCGAGCGCGCGGAGGAGCGCGGTAAGCGCGGCTTTCGCGTCGGCGACGATGCCGAGCGCCGGCTTGAAAAAGCGGGTGATCTCGGTCGGGTCGATATCGATCCGGATCAGTTTCAGGTCGCGATCGACGCCCCAGCGCAGTTGCGGCTGGTGCAGGCGGGTGCCGACCGCAAGCACGACGTCGGTTTCGCGCCACAGCTCGTGCCCGGCGAGGCCTGATTGCGCGAGGTAATGCCGGTCGCTGACGATGCCCTTGCCGCCGGTAAAGCAGACGACCGGGGCCTGCAACATTTCCGCGGTCGCCAGTACTTCCTCGCCGGCATCGACGGCGCCGCCGCCAACAAAGATCAGCGGCTTTTTGGCGGCGGCGAGGAGCCGTGCCGCCTGGTCGATCTGGTCCGTGTCGGGTTCGGTCGGCGATGGCGGGGGTTCGGGCGAGGGCAACGACACCTCGGTCGCCAGCGCCAGCACATCGGGCGGGATTTCGAGCCCGACCGGGCGCGGCCGGCCGTCGCGCAACTGGCGGAAGGCCTCGTTGACGCGCTTGCCGATTTCGGTCGGATGGTCGGTGCGGGCCGCCCATTTGGTCAGGCTGGAGAGGATGCCGAGCTGATCCGGGATCTCGTGCAACAGACCATAGGCGCGCCCGATCAGGTCGGATTGCACCTGGCCGCTGATGCACAAGACCGGCGCATTGGTCGCGTAGGCGGTGGACAATGCCGCGGTGGTGTTGAGAAACCCCGGCCCAGGCACGACGGCGTAGGCGCCGATCTTGCCGGTCGCACGGGCATAGCCGAAGGCCATGTAGGCCGCACCCTGCTCGTGGCGGGTGTGGATCACGCGCAACGCCTCGCCGGCATCGTAAAAGGCGACAAACAGCGCGTCGTTCTGCACCCCCGGCAGCGCAAAAATCGTATCCACGCCATTGCGGCGCAGCATCTCGACGAGCGCCCCGCCCCCCGTCATCTTGGTCATTGGTTGCTCCTCGCCGCCCTTCACTCCGTCGCGAGCCCCGGCGCGTCGCCCAGCATAATAGATGTGATTAGGTCCCGCTTCAGAGATGCGTGCTGAATGTCATAGCCAACCGCCGACGCGGCCTGGCCACGGTGGGTAACGCTACTCTGCTTCGCGATAGGGCCGCTGCCCATCACGGCGATAATTGTCATCGACAGCGCGAAAGGTGCCGCTGTTGCGTGCGCACATCCCGTCGAACAGCGCTGGACTGAAAGCCCCCGCAATTATTGTCCACTTGCACCAAACCAGGAGAGAGAGACCCAAGAATAGCAATCCAAAGGGATTGAAAGGTACGATTTCCCCAGGACCGGCGCCACAGAATCCTCCAACAGCGAGAAGCAGGAGCACCGTCGTTGCAAGTAGTCGGCGGATCATGGCGGCCATGCTCCTATCCGGTTAGCGCAGAGACACCGGTGAGCACCTTACGCTAATTATTCCGACCAACCCAGCGGGCCTGGCTGGGCGCGGCTTGGCGGTTGTCACAGGTGCTGCTTCATTGCTCGAATTCGTAGCGGTAGGCGCTGCCGCGGCGGCGGATATGGCCGGCGGTCGGTGTCGGGAAATGCGCCGGCAACAGCCGCGTGCCGGCCTCGGCATGCTCTTCGACCAGCCGAGTGCGCGTTTTCCGCGACAATTCGCGGTCGGTGCAGGCAAAGGTCGACCATTCCGGCTTTATTAGCTGCAGCGGGTGGTGCAGCACGTCGCCCATGAAAACGGCCTCGTCGTCGCCCGAGCGCGCATGAATCACGACATTGCCCGGCGTGTGGCCGGGAGCGGCTTCGAACCACAGCCCGTCTTCGAGCGCGAAATCGTCGTCGACCAATTGCGACTGGCCGGTCCGCACGACCGGCAGCACGCTGTCCTCAAAGGCGCGGCGGTGCGGCGTGTCCTCGCCCTGTTTCTGTATGGCTTCCCAATGCCCGTATTCGCGCCGCGCCATGACGTAGCGCGCCTTGGGAAAGGTCGGGACCCAACTGCCGCTTTCGAGCCGGGTGTTCCAGCCGACATGGTCCCAGTGCAGATGGGTGCACATGACAAAATCGACAGCTTCCGGCTGGACCCCGGCGGCCGCCAGATCGGCGAGGTAGTTGCTGCGCATGCGGTGGAATTGCGGCCGGGACGGACGCTCCTTGTCGTTGCCGAGACAGGAATCGATCAGGATCGTGTGATGGCCGGTTTTGACGACAAACGTGTGAAAGCTGAAGATCAGCCTGCCGCTCGCCGGGTCGATCAGCCGCGGGCCCAATAGCTCGGCGTTCGACCGCACGATTTCGGGGTCGAAATCGGGAAAGAACTCCTCCGGGGCCAGAAACGGGCCCTCGTATTCGGCGACCCGATGGACCTCGAAACCGCCAATCCGCGCGAGCTGCATCCTTGCCTCCGCATGCCCTCAAAGCCTGTCTGCGGAGAGCCTACGCCGGCCAAGCGGCGCGGTCGATAGCGCCGAAGCTCAGGCCTCGGCGAAGCCGAGCCTGCGCTTGTCTTCGCGCATTGGTGCGCAGAATGGTAGGCGCGAAAGGGAATCGAACCCCTGACCTCTCCCATGTGGTAGGAGCGCTCTGCCACTGAGCTACGCGCCTGCCGGCTGGCGCCGTTTCGCGGGGGCCGATGGTGGGCGCGACAGGGATTGAACCTGTGACCCCACCCGTGTGAAGGGTGTGCTCTCCCGCTGAGCTACGCGCCCGCGCCCGGCCGGCGGCATTTAGGGTGCACCGGCAAACCCTGTCAAGGCGGCGGCGGATGCGGCTTGGCCCCGCCGGCGGTAAGATCGACGAAGGCGTCGGCGGCAGGCTGGCGGCACCGCGGAGGATTGTCATGCAGCGGCATCATTTGGGGGAGCTTTCGCCGGTATCGGCACTGACTTTGGGCGGCGGCGGGCTGGGCCAGGTGTGGGGCGAGACCACCTTTGAAGAATGCGTCGCGACCGTGCATGCCGCGGTCGAGGCCGGGATCGACCTTCTCGATCTCGCGCCGCGCTATGGCGACGGCAAGGCGGAAGAAGTCGTCGGAGCCGCGTTCGGCGGCCGACTGCCCGAGGGCGTGCGGGTCACCAGCAAATGCAATCTTGGCGAGCTGCCGCCGGCCGACATCGAACCCGCGCTGCGCCGGTCGATCGAAGGCAGCCTACGCCGGCTGCGATTGTCGCATCTCGATTTGTTCTTCCTGCATTCCAATGTCGTGCCCGATTCGGTCCATCGTGAACGTTGGCCCGATGCCGCCTCGCGGATGACGCTCTACGAGACGTTTGCCGCGCATGTCCGCCCGGTCTTTGACAAGCTTGTCGCCGAGGGGCTGATCGGCGCCTGGGGAGTGACCGGCATCGGCCATCCCGACACGATCGTCCGGCTCGTCGGCGAAACCCCCGCACCGGCGGCGGTGCAATGCATCGCCAATCTGCTCGACTCGCCGGGTGCGCTGAAATTCTTCGACGGCCCGGCCAAGCCGCGCGAAATCATCGCCGCGGCGCGGGCGAACGGGGTCGGCATCATGGGCATTCGCGCGGTTCAGGCCGGTGCCTTGACCAGCGCGCTCGACAGGTCCTTGCCATTGGACCATCCCGAGATGCGCGACTATGCGCGTGCCGCTGGCTTTCGCCGCCTGGCGGTCGAGCTGGGGACGAGCCCTGCAGCCCTTGCTCATCGCTACGCATTGTCGCTCGGGGTCGACACGCTGGTGCTGGGGGTCAAAAACCGCGTTGAGCTTGCCGAGTGCGTCGCCGCGGCCGAGGCCGGGCCGCTGCCGCCCGACCTGATCGCGCGGGTCGATCAATCAGCGGCCGCGGCGTGACTCAGATCGCGATGCCCGGCGATTGTCGGCGCGAGCAATTCGTAGATGATAAACGACTCGATCAGGATCGAGCGCTCGTGAACGGGTCGCGCATCAAATCCGGCCCGATCGATGAGGCGGCCGAACAGCTCGAGGTCGGTATCCGTCGAGACCATGACGTAGAGCCGCCCGCCCGGTTTCAATCGCTCGCGCGCCTCTTCGAATAAAGCGGCGACGTCGCGATAGTGCGGGCCGGCATGCCAGCCGCGATCGGCGAGATCGCGCGGCTCGCCCGCATGCTTGGGCGGGCTCGACAGGATCACGTCGAAAAGCGGCCTAGGCGCCAGCGCCGAGAGCAAATTGGAACACACCGCGCCGATGCGCTCGCCAAAGCCATTGGCGCGCGCGTTTTCGGCGGCGGTCAAAGCGGCGTTCGGATTGATGTCGGCGGCGATGACGGTTTCGGCGCCGGCGCGGGCCGCCGCGAGAGCGAGGATGCCCGACCCGGTTCCGACATCGGCGACGCGCTTGCCGCGCAGGTCGAGGCGGCCGATGAATTCGGCAAAGCACTCGCTGCTGATAAAGTAGCGCGGATGAAACACCGTCGGCCGCACGGTGAGGCGAAACCCCGCTGCCCGCGTGATCCGGGTGCGCCGCGCGCCAAGGATTAGATGATAGGCAAAGAAGTGGATCGAACGGCGCAGGACGCGGCGGAACGGCCCCTGCGGCCGGGCTCGGCGGGCGAGGGGCGCTCCAGCCCCGCCAATTTCGACCGCGCCGCCGGCAGTTGGAGACAGCTGATCCATGGTTGAATGCTCCTCGGCCGGGACGGCCGGCTCACGAATCGTCGCGCCGAGCGGCGCCGCCCGCGATTCGCGTTCGAGATTGACCGCTTCGCATGAAGAGGATTTGCAGGTAATGCCACAGGGACTGGCTGTGCGCGGGCTGCACCTGGATACGACCCTCCTGCCCACAGGGTGCGGTCAGCAACCCGCGCAATTTGATCATCTCCCAGGCGAAGGGGCTCCAGTCCCGCCAGGCCTGTTGGGCTTCCTTTAACAGGACGCCGCTGACGACCTCGGGTACCGGGCCAAAGATCTCCGGTATGCGGTCGGCCAGGCCGTCGTCGCGCAAGATATTCCATTTCGACAGGCCGCCCATGACCGGCGAGGCGAGGGCATAGACCACCCGGCTGATCCAGGCCTCGCGAATGCAATAGGCGCACATCGCGCACGGCTCGATATTGGAATAGAGCGTACCGCGGCGAAGTCCCTCCCGGCCAATCGTCTTTTGCGCCTGCGAGAGGGCGCTGATCTCGGCGTGGCGCGACACGTCGCCAGCCCGGATGGTGCTGTTGATCCCCTCCGCCACGACCTGCCCATCGAGGGCGATTACTGTCGCGAACGGGTATTCGCCCTTGCTCACCGCGGCTCGCGACAGCTCGATGCAGCGCGCCATCATGGCCCGGTCTGTCGCAGAACATGACGTCGCCGGCGCGGCGATGCTCCGTTTGCGGCGCGGATCGGTCCCGGCGGCCGGCTTTGTCCTCGCCGCTACGATCGTCACAAAACGCTATCCGGCATCGAGATGACTGCCATCGCCGGCTTATCCTCGCTACTGTCCCGAACTGCCGCGCGCCCGCCGCGCGACGCGCCTTTGACGCGTCCGATTCCTAAACGCGGTTCACCCGCCGGTGTTCTCGCCTGTCGGGAAAATTTCCTCGGGAGCGAAAGTTTGGGTGTCGCCGGGTTTGATCAATCAACGACCATTGGTAGACCGGACCGGCGAAGAATGACACTCTCTCGTCGGATGGGCCCGCATCACGGAGAGGGGAAGGAAAGCGTTATGACCCAGGCACTCGCAGGCATTCGTGTCATCGATTTCACGCACGACCAGGCCGGCCCGTCCTGCACCCAGATGCTCGCCTGGCTCGGCGCCGACGTGATCAAGATCGAGCGGCCGCCACATGGCGATCGGGCGCGGCGGCTGTGGAACATGGACAATCCCGAAATCGACAGCTTCTTTTTCCTGCTGCTCAACAGTTCGAAGCGCAGCATCGTCCTCGATCTGAAGAGCGACGACGGCAAGGAGATCGCCCGCCGCCTCGTCGCCGAATGCGACATCGTCGCCGAGAATTTGGGGCCAGGCGTCATGGAGCGGCTCGGGCTCGGCTGGGAGTCGGTGCACCAGCTCAACCCGCGCGCGATCTATGCGTCGGTGAAGGGCTTCGGCTCCTATGGCCCCTATAGCGGCTTCAAATGCTTTGAGCCGGTGGCGCAGGCGACCTCGGGGGCGATGAGCGTCACCGGCGAAGCCGACGGCCCGCCCATGGTCAACGGCGCCAATATCGGCGATTCGGGCACCGGCATGCACCTCGCGATCGCGATCCTCGCCGCCCTCGTCCAGCGCGGGCAGACCGGGCGCGGCCAACTCGTCGAGGTCGCGATGCAGGAGGCGGTGCTGAACCTGACCAGGGTCAAATACACTGGCACATTGGCTACCGGAAAACCGCTCGAACGCACCGGCAACCGCTCGGCGACCGGCGGCTGGTCGGATCTGGTGCGTTGCGCCGAGGGCGGTCGCAACGACTACGTCTACATGATCATCCCGCCGGACAATCCCGAGATGTTCGCGGCGGTGACCGAGGTCTTAGGCCGGCCGGAACTGCGCACCGACGAACGCTTTTCGAGCCCGGCGGCGCGCGCCCGCAACCAGGCGGCATTGACCGAAGTCATCGAGAGCTGGACGAAAAGCCGCGAAAAGCGCGAGGTCATGCGGGCCTTCGCTGGCCGCGGCATTCCCTGCGGTGCCGTGCTCGACACCGCCGAAGTTCTCGCCGACCCGCATTTGCGCGAACGCGGCACGGTCTTCGATCTCGACCATCCGACGCGCGGCCGGTTCTCGATGATCGGCTGCCCGGTGCGGCTGTCGGATTCGCCGTTCGAGCCGACCCGCGCGCCGCTCAAAGGCGAGCACACCGAGAACGTGCTGCGGGATTTGGCCGGCTATTCCGCCGACGAGATCCGCAAGCTCCGCGAAAAGCGGGTGATTTGAGCCCTCTGGCAGTCCCCAATTCTCAGCCCCGGACGATGAAGGCGTGCGCCGCTGCCGCGTTCAATCCGCCTCGCCGCCGACCCCGTCCGACAGACCCGCGGCCTTCTTCACGAATTCGAGCGGGCCTGAAAAGTCGAAGGCGTTGTAGACCGCGTTCAAATGATTGAAGTGCGGCGCCGGGGCGAATTGGACAAGGCTCAGCCGATGCCCGGCGTAATCCGAATTCAATAGGTCGCGGGCGAAGGCCAGCAATTTGCGGCGGTCGTCGGCCGCCCGGTTGTCGTTGAGCGCACAAACTTTTCCAGCCACTCGCCCGCGCCCGGGGATTGTGAGACCAACAAAGGGGCTGTTATAGCCTGCGCTCTCGACCCGGTTTTTCGCGCTTTTTGCGGCAGATAAATTTTCTTGAGGAACGCCGATGATCGAACAGATCTTGGACATCGCCACCAAGGACGGGGCAATGGAAACCCTCATCTACCACCCTGAACGCGGCGGCCCGTATCCGCCGGTATTGTTGCTGATGGACGCGCCTGGCATCCGCGAGGAATTGCGCGACATGGCGCGTCGGCTGGCGACGGTCGGCTATTACGTGCTGCTGCCCAATCTCTACCATCGCGCCGGCCGCGATGCGATTTTTGGGCCCGACGTGCTCGAGCAGGGCAGCGCCGAGCGCGAGAGGATGCGAAGGGTGCGCACCAAGATGACGATCCCGCCGGTCATGGACGACGTCGCGGCGATGATCGCCTTTGCCGACGCGCAGAGTGCGGCCAAGCCCGGCCCGGTCGGGGTGCACGGCTATTGCATGAGCGGCCCCTTTGCGCTCGCCGCCGCGGCGCGTTTTCCCGACCGCATCGCGGCTGCGGCGTCGTTTTACGGCACCTGGCTCGTCAGCGACGCAGAAGAGAGCCCGCATCGGTCATTGGCCAAGGCCAAGGGCGAACTCTACATCGCCTGCGCCGAGCATGACGAATTGGCGCCGTTGCCGATGGTTGAGGAGTTGCGCGGGCTCTTCCAGCGCGCCGGCAGCCTCGGCGAAATTGAGCTGTACTCTGGCGTCCATCATGGCTTCGCCTTTCCGCAGCGCTGGTGCTACGACAAGCCGGGCGCCGAACGCCATTGGGAGCGGTTGACGGCACTCTACCGCCGCCGGCTCGGCTAAGGCTGCTGCGGTGGCGCACGCTTCGCGACGGCCGGTGCCGGCGGACGATGGCGTCGTCGCCACCTCGCGCACTGGCTGGGACCTGCTGTCTGACCCGCTGCTCAACAAGGGCACCGCCTTCACCGAAGCGGAGCGCGACGCCTTCGGCCTGCACGGGCTGTTGCCGCCGCATATCGGCACCTTGGACGAGCAGGTTTCGCGCCGACTAATGGTTTTGCACCGCTTTGCGAGCGATCTCGAGCGCTACGCCTTCCTCCGCGAACTGCAGGACAACAACGAGACGCTGTTTTTCGCATTGCTAGAACAGAACATCGAGGACTTGCTGCCGCTGGTCTACACCCCGACCGTCGGCGCCGGCTGCCAACAATTCAGCCAATTGTTCCGCAAGCCGCGCGGCCTGTTTTTGAGCCTGCCGCACAAGCGGCGCCTGCATCAGATCGTGGCTAACCCGCGCTTTGACGAAGTCGAGGTCATCGTCGTCACCGATGGCGAACGGATTTTGGGGCTCGGCGACCAGGGTGCGGGCGGCATGGGCATCCCGATCGGCAAATTGGCGCTGTACACCGCCTGCGGCGGGCTGCATCCGGCGACGACTCTGCCAATCATGCTCGATGTCGGCACCGACAATCAGGAGCGGCTGACCGATCCGCTCTATCTCGGCTGGCGCCACGAGCGGGTGCGCGGCGCCGAATACGACGATTTTGTCGAGGCGGTCGTCGCCGCCATTACCCGGCGCTGGCCGCACGTCCTGCTGCAATGGGAAGATTTCGCCAAGGCGAACGCGACGCGGCTGCTCGACCGGTATCGCGACCGGTTGTGCACCTTCAATGACGACGTCCAGGGGACGGCGGCGGTCGCGGCCGGCACCCTGTTGTCGGCGGTCAACGTCACCGGCGTGCCGTTGACCGAGCAGCGTATTGCCGTGCTGGGCGCGGGTTCGGCCGGCTGCGGCATCGCCAGCCTGCTGCTGAAGATGATGGCCGAAGCGGGGCTGCCGGAAAATGTCGCGGCTGGGCGGTTTTACATGGTCGATCGCGACGGCCTTCTGGTCGAAGGCATGAATGCGATCGAGCCGTTTCAAAAGCCGTTTTTGCAAAAGCGGGCGGCGGTCGAAAACTGGGCATTCGACCATCCCGACAAGATCGCGCTGCTCGACGTCGTGACCAACGCCAAGCCGACGGTGCTGATCGGCGTCTCCGGCCAGCCCGGCGCGTTTTCGGAAGCCGTGGTGCGGGCGATGGCGCGCAACAATTTGCGGCCGGTGATCTTTCCGCTGTCGAACCCGACCTCGCGCTCCGAGGCCACGCCCGAGGACATCGAGGAGTGGAGCGAGGGCCGCGCCGTGATCGGCACCGGCAGCCCGTTTCCGCCGCTCGCTCGCAGCGGAGTCAAGTTCAAGGTCGATCAGACTAATAATTCTTACATTTTCCCAGGCGTCGGCCTTGGCGCCGTCGCGGTCGAGGCGCGGCGCATTACCGACACGATGTTCATGGCCGCGGCCAAGGTCTTGGCCGCGGCGTCGCCGGCCATCTCGAACCCGCACGACAACCTGTTGCCGCCGGTCACCGCATTGCGCGAAGTCGCCTTTGCAGTGGCCTTGGCGACCGCAATCCAGGCGCACAAGGAGGGTCTGACCCGAGCAATCGAAACCGACGCGATCGAGGCCGCGATCCACGCCAAGATCTGGCAGCCGCGCTATTGCCGCTACGAGCCCGCCGGCATGCCGGGCGGCTGACTCTCGGCGCCGAGCCGACGGGGGGCGAGGGCGAGCGCTATCGTTTCGCGCCGGTTTCGCCCCGAGGTGGGAGGACAGAATGCTGGATCATGTAACGATCGGCGTGACCGATCTCGAACGCTCGACGGCGTTGTATGACGCGGCATTGCGACCCCTCGGCATCACCCGGCTTTATGCCGAGGGCACGACGTTCGCCGGCTATGGCGCGGGTCGGAAAGCGTTCTTCTGGATCGGGCGGCGCGACCGGGTGACGGCGGGGGTGCACGTCGCCTTTGCCGCGGCGGATCGGGCGGCGGTCGATGCATTCTACCAGGCGGCGCTTGCCGTCGGTGGCTGCGACAATGGAGCGCCTGGGCTGCGCCCGCACTACCACCCCGACTATTACGGCGCCTTTGTGCTCGACTTCGACGGCCACAACATCGAGGCAGTCTGCCGCGCCGCCCTCTGACCGGCTTTCCCCGGCCGGCGGGTTGCGCCATAACAGGCCCACCCGCTGTTTCGGAGAGCCCTTCCGATGCTGTCGAGACCCAACGCCGCCTTGTCGCAGATCCACATTCAGATCATGTGGAGCCGACTGATCGCGGTCGTCGAGGAGCAGGCGCAGACCCTGGTGCGCACCGCGTTTTCGACGACGGTGCGCGAGGCCGGCGACCTGTCGGCCGGGGTCTTCGACCGCGACGGCAACATGCTGGCGCAGGCGGTGACCGGCACCCCCGGCCACGTCAATTCGATGGCGGCGGCGGTCAAGCATTTTCTCGACGCCTTCCCGCTGAAAACCATGCGCCCCGGCGACCACTACATCACCAACGACCCGTGGCTGACCTGCGGCCACCTGCACGACCTGACTGTCGTGAGCCCGACTTTTCTGCGCGGTGAGCCGGTCGGTCTGTTCGCTAGCACCGTCCATGTCGTCGATATCGGCGGGCTCGGTATGGGGCCGGACGGCCGGCAGGTGTTCGAGGAGGGGTTGTCGATCCCGCTGATGGCCTTGGCCCGCGAAGGCCGTATGAACGAGGATCTGCTGCGCGTGATCCGCGCCAATGTGCGCGAGCCGCTGCAGGTCGAGGGCGATGTCTATGCATTGGCCGCGTGCAACGACGAAGGCAGCCGGCGGCTTGTCGAGATGATGGAGGAGTTCGGCATCGCCAATCTCGACCGGCTCGGCGAGCACGTCATCGAGACCTCGCGCCAGGCGACGGTCGAGGCGATCGGCAAGCTCACGCCCGGCCGTTACAAAAACAGCCTGACGATGGACGGCTATGACCGGCCATTGACCCTGATGGCCGAGATGACGATCGGCGAGGACGGCATCCTTATCGATTATGCCGGGACCTCGCCGGCCAGCGCCTTCGGCATCAACGTCGTCCTGAACTACACGACCGCCTATACCGCGTTTGGCGTCAAATGCCTGGTGGCGCCCGAGGTGCCGAACAATGCCGGCTCCCTGGCGCCGATCACGGTCGAGGCACCCGAGGGCTGTCTATTGAACGCCAAGCGGCCGCGCGCGGTCGCGGCCCGGCACACGGTCGGCCATATGCTGCCCGATGTCGTCTTCGGCTGTCTGCATCAGGTCATGGCGGGCGGGGTTCCGGCCGAGGGCGCCTCGTCCTTGTGGATCCCGCAGATCTACGGCGGCGCCGACGTGCTCGACGAACTGGGTGCGGAGGAGGGAAAAGCGCCACCCGACATCAAACCCTTCAGCACCGCGATCTTTCACTGCGGCGGCGCCGGCGCGCGGCCCGGCAAGGATGGGCTCGACGTGACCGCGTTTCCCTCGGGCGTGCGCACGATCCCGGTGGAAGCGACCGAGGCGGTGGCGCCGGTCCTGTTCCTCCGCCGCGAGTTCCGCGAAGGCTCGGGTGGTGCGGGGCAATATCGCGGCGGGCTCGGCCAGATCATCGAATTGGGCGGTGCCGAGGGCACGCCGATCGCGATGCTGTGCAATTTCGAGCGGGTCGGCAACCCGGCCCGCGGTCGCGACGGCGGCGGTGCAGGGGCATTGGGCAGGGTCACCCTCGCCTCCGGCCGGCCGATCGGCGCCAAGGGGCGGCAGGGCGTGCCGGGCGGGGATTTCATCCGCCTCGAGCTGCCGGGCGGCGGCGGCTTTGGCGACCCGGCCGGGCGCGACCCCGAACAGGTTGCCCTCGACGTCGCCGACGGCCTGATCTCGCGCGAGACCGCCACCCGCGACTACCGCGTCGCGCTCACCCCTGACGGCGCCCTCGACCGCGACGCAACCGCGCAATTGCGCGCGTCTTGATGCTCGCCGCGTGAGTTCCCGATATCTTGGATCGACCGCGGCACTCCGCTGGGAGAGGTCCGCGGCCCCCTTCTCGATGCCGTTGGCTGCGGGCTCCTACGCTCCCCGCGGAAGCTGCCGCGGCTACCAGACGGTCTGCACGCCGTAGGCGGCGAAGGCCCGATCGCCGGTGATGATCGGGATTCCTTCGGCGAGCGCTTGGGCGATCATCATCCGATCGAAAGGGTCTCTGTGAACCCGCGGCAGGAGGCCAAGGCGGCGCAGGTGCATGAAGTTGATCGAGAGGACCGAAAATCCCAGGGTCGCCGCCATCGTTTCAAGGTCCGCTGGCAACGTCAGCTTTCCCGAGGATGCCTTAATCGTAAGCTCCCACAGGGCGGCGACGCTGATCAGCGCCTCGTTCACGGGATCAGCGATCGCGCTCCGGGCGGCGCTTCCCAATGCCGGCGAGTCTTCGCTCCACCACAGAAAGGCATGGCTGTCGATCAGGAGCCGCACCTAGCAATCCCATTTCTCCCATAGCGCCAACTCTTCTTCGCTCATCGGAGCGAAACAGTCCGGGGCGATCCAGATCTCTCCCTTGTATCGTCCCGGCACGCGCGGCTCGCGCTTTTTCGTCACCGGGACCAGTTGGACCAAGGGCTCGCCGTTGCGGGCGATCACCACTTCCTCGCCGGCAAGCGCGCGCTCGACGAGCCGCGACAGCGAGCTCTTCGCCTGATGCATGTTGACGATTTCGGCCACGACAACCCACTTAGCTAGATTAGCTAAGCTAGATTTCGCCGCGAGGCTCCGGCTGTCAAGTGACAGTGTCCCCGTTTCGGCATAGGTTCTCCTCATGATATGGCCGGCCGGTTTGGCACCCTATGCGTCAAAGCCGCAGGAGAGCCGCGGGCGGCTTCACCCTGAACCCGAGCATGCGATGCGCTCGCCGTTTCAGCGCGACCGCGACCGTATCATCCATTCGACCGCGTTTCGCCGGCTGACCCACAAGACGCAGGTCTTTGTCTATCACGAGGGCGACCACTACCGTACGCGGCTGACCCACAGCCTCGAAGTGGCGCAGATCGCGCGCACGGTGGCCCGCGCCCTCGGTCTCGACGAGGATCTCGCGGAAACCGTTGCCCTCGCCCACGACCTCGGCCACACCCCGTTCGGTCACGCCGGCGAGGAGGCGCTGAACGCCGAGATGGCCGGGTTCGGCGGCTTTTCGCACAATGACCAAACCCTGCGCATCCTGACCCGGCTCGAGCGGCGCTATGCAGAATTCGATGGCCTGAACCTGACCTGGGAGGCGCTCGAAGGCACCGTCAAGCACAACGGCCCGTTGCGCGGCCCGGGGATCGACCGGCCGGTGCCGTGCTCGATCGCCGAATACGACCGCCGCCACCCGCTCGCTCTCGATACTTTTGCCGGCGCCGAGGCGCAGGTCGCAGCACTCGCCGACGACATCGCCTACAACAACCACGACATCGACGATGGGTTGCGCGCGGGGTTGTTCGCGGTCGCCGACCTCGCCGAGGTGCCGCTGGTCGGGCCGGTGTTCCGGTCGGTCGCCGAACGTTATCCCGTGATCGAGGAATCGCGGCTTATCCATGAATCGATCCGCCGGGTCATCGACCACATGGTCGGCGATCTGATCGCCGAGACGCGGTTGCAGCTGGCCGACAGCGGCGCCCAGTCGGCCGCGGCGGTGCGGGCGTTAAATGCCCCCGTCGTCCGCTTCTCCGCCGAGATGCGCCGCAACGACAGGGCACTGAAAGATTTTTTGTTCGAGCGCATGTACCGGCATTACCGCGTCAACCGGATGAGTTCGAAGGCGCGCCGCGTGGTCCACGATCTGTTCGGGCTTTACCTCGCCGAGCCCGAATGCCTGCCCGGCGAGTGGCGCGGGCTCGCCGCCGGCCCCGACGACCCTCAGACCGCGCGCGTCGCCGCCGACTACCTCGCCGGCATGACCGATCGCTACGCCCTCGACGAGCACCACCGCCTGTTCGACACCTACGTACCCACCTAACGCTGGCGGATTACCCGTGTGATTGCCAACTACTCGCATATGACCCTAGTGTCTTGACTACGAAATACACTGGACCACGTATGTTTATTTCTCGGCCATCCCGGCGCAGGCCGGAACCCATTCCGGCCACGGGTACCGGCCTGCGCCGGTGTGGCGAGCAAGGGGTGGGCAGATTGAAATCACCCGAATTTCTAGTTTGGCAACGCTAGGAAATAGCGTGCATCGATTTTGAGTATTTGCAATTCGCCCTTGCCCGGACTCGGTCCGGGCATCCAAGACTTGGAAGCCGGTGCCGCGGACAGGATGAAGGCGTGGATGGCCGGGTCAAGCCCGGCCAAAGCGTAGTAGGTCAATGAGTTAGACAAGAACATGACCAACATTTTCCATGATGTGCGCGGGCTGGTGGTGGCCGCGATCCGCGATCTCGTCGGGCAGGGCGCGCTGCCGCCGGGGCTCGATCTGGCGCGAGTCGCCGTCGAACCGCCGCGCGACCCGGCATATGGCGATCTCGCCACCAACGCGGCGATGGTGCTGGCGGGTGCGGTCAAAGAAAACCCGATGGCGTTGGCCGAGCGCATCGTGCCGGCGATCGCCGCGAGCGAGCTCGCGACCGGCGACTACCGCGGGCATGGCCTGACCGTCGCGGCGGCTCGGCCCGGTTTTCTGAACATTCGGCTGGCACCCGAGGTGTGGCACGCGCAATTGCGCGTGGTGCTGCGTGCCGGCACGAACTTTGGCGATTCCACGATGGGGGCCGGCGAGCGGGTCAATGTCGAATACGTCTCGGCCAACCCGACCGGGCCGATGCATGTCGGCCACGGCCGCGGCGCCGTCGTCGGCGACGCGCTCGCCTCCATGCTCGCCAAGGCCGGCTTCGCCGTGCATCGCGAATACTACATCAACGACGCCGGCGCGCAGGTCGACATCCTCGCGCATTCGCTCTATCTGCGCTACCGCGAGGCGCTGGGCGACGAAATCGGCGCCATCCCCGACGGCCTCTATCCCGGCGACTACCTGGTCGAGACCGGCCACGCCCTGGCCCAACGCGACGGGCGGAAATGGCTCGGGCGGCCGGAACGCGAATGGCTCGTGCCGGTGCGCGACTTCGCCGTCGAAGCGATGATGGCGCTGATCTCCGACGATCTCGCCTTGCTCGGCGTCCGCCACAATACCTTCGCCTCGGAGCGCAGCCTGGTCGATGCCGGCGCGATCGACGAGTGCCTCGCCGCGCTCGAAGAGCGCGGGCTGATCTACACCGGCGTGTTGGAGCCGCCCAAGGGCAAAACGCCCGACGATTGGGAGCCGCGGCCGCAGACCCTGTTCCGCGCCACCCAATTCGGCGACGACGTCGACCGGCCGCTCAAAAAATCGGATGGCGCGTGGACCTATTTCGCCGCTGACATCGCCTATCACCGCGACAAATTCCGCCGCGGCTTTGCCGATCTGATCGATGTCTGGGGCGCCGATCACGGCGGCTACGTCAAACGCATGCAGGCCGCGGTGCGGGCGGTGACCGACGGCGCCGCCGCACTCGACGTCAAGATCTGCCAGCTGGTCAACCTGTTCGACCGAGGTGCCGCGGTCCGCATGTCGAAGCGCGCCGGTACCTTTGTCATGTTGCGCGAGGTCGTCGACGAGGTCGGCAAGGATGTTTTCCGGTTCATGATGCTGACCCGGCGCAATGATCAGGCGCTCGATTTCGACTTCGCCAAGGTCACCGAGCAGTCCAAGGACAACCCGGTCTTCTATGTGCAGTATGCTCATGCGCGGGCGGCCTCGGTCATGCGCCACGCGGCCGAGGCGTTCCCGCAAGACGATCTGTCCGACATAGCGTTGGCCGGCGGGGCACTCGACCGGCTCACCGATCTGGCGGAACTGGCGCTGATTCGCCAGCTAGCGCAGTGGCCGCGGCTGGTCGAGGGCGCCGCGGAGGCCCATGAGCCGCACCGTATCGCCTTCTATTTGCAGGAAGTCGCGGCCCAGTTCCACATGTTGTGGAACAAGGGTCGTGACGAGGCAACATTGCGGTTTATTCTCGCTTCCGACCCGGCGCTGACCCGCGCACGGCTCGCCCTCGTCCGCGGCGTCGCACTCGTCATCGCCTCCGGCCTTGCCGTGATCGGCGTGGAGCCGGTCGAGGAGATGTGACCATGGCCTACGATCTCGGGCAAATCGACCCCGAGGAACGGACCGACCTCTACGCCGACCCGCGCGACGAGGACTATGCGCCGCGCCCGCGCCAGCTGTTGCGCGTTGTTGTGGCGCTCGCGGTGATGGGCGCGTTCGCCGGCGGTTTGTGGTTTGCCTATAACGAGGGAAAGCATCACGTGGGCGGTGCTGGCGACATCCCGCTGATCCGCGCCGATACCAGGCCGATGCGGGTCAAGCCCGAAAATCCCGGCGGCATGCGGATACCGGACCGCGACATGCTGATCTATGGCCAGCAGCGCCCGCAGGTCGAACATCTGCTGCCGCCTCCCGAACAGCCGATGGCCCGGCCGGCGCCCCCGCCTCCGCCACCTCCGCTGCCGGCGCCATCTGCGCCGCCGGTGCAGGCTGCGACAGCCGTGCCGCCCCCAACCACAGCCTCTTCACCAACCGCGCCGGTTGCCAACCCGGCGCCACCGGCCGCTTTGCTGCAGACGCCTGCTGAGCCGAAAACATCGCTTCCGGTCGCGGCGTCGCCGATCAAACCGGTTGTCTCGCGACAGCCGGCGTTGTCGCCGGCGGCAATCGCGGCGGCCGAGGAATTGGGTGTGCCGCTGCCGGATCTGCGGCGAACTGCGGCAGCGCCGTCTCGCCTGCATCATCATCCGCTGACGACGCCGGAATCGCCTCGGGCGCGACCGCCCGCGCTCTGATTGCTGTCATTGTCGGGAAAGCCCCAGCAATCCATCTTCAACAAGCCCGCCGGGCAATTGTTCGAGTGCCGCAGCGAATGCGGGCGGTGCTACAGCGGAGAATCGCACCACTGCACAAGGAATTACCGTGTCGGTAGACGTCTCACCGCGAAGCCGGCCGCGTGCGGTCGTTCTCGGTTGCGCCAGCGAAGAGTTGCGCGCCGACGAGCGGCGCTTTTTCGCCGCGGCCGATCCGGCGGGGTTCATCCTGTTTCGCCGCAATTGCGGCTCGCCCGACCAGGTGCGCCGGCTGGTTGACGCACTGCGCGACAGCGTCGGACGCGCCGATGCCCCCGTGCTGATCGACCAGGAAGGCGGCCGGGTGGCGCGACTGCGGCCGCCCCATTGGCGCACCTATCCATCCGCGGCGCAGATTGCGGCATTGCCCGATCTGCAAGCCGGGGAGGCGGCGCGGCTCGGCGCTCGGCTGATCGCCGACGACCTCGCGCGGCTCGGCATCACTGCCGACTGCATGCCGGTGCTCGATCTGCCGGTTGCCGGCGCCGACCTGGTGATCGGCGACCGCGCCTATGGCGGCGATCCCGACCGGGTCGAGCACCTCGCCCGAGCGGTTTGCGACGGGCTGATCGAGGGCGGCGTGCTGCCGATACTGAAGCACATCCCGGGTCACGGCCGCGCCCGCGTCGACAGCCATTACGCCTGCCCGGTGGTGGTGACCGCTCATCACGAACTGTCGCGCACCGATTTCGCGCCGTTCCGGGGATTGGCGGCGATGCCCTGGGCGATGACCGCGCACATCGTCTATCGCACGCTCGACCCGGCGGTGCCCGCGACCTTTTCCCGGACGATGGTCGGCGAGGTCATTCGCGGCGAAATCGGCTTTGGCGGGGTGCTGATCTCGGACGACCTGTCGATGCGAGCCCTCGGCGGCGCGTTCAGCGAGCGCGTGCGGCGAGCGCTGAACGCGGGTTGCGATCTCGTGCTGCATTGCAATGGCGACCGCGGCGAGATGGAGGAAGTCGTCGCCGCGGCAACACCGTTGACCTCGGAGGCGGCGGCGCGGCTGGCGCGCGGCGAGGCGATGCGCCGCCGGCCCGGCGAATTCGATCGCCAAGAAGCGGAGCGCCGCTTTGACGCATTGCTCGGGGAGGTGACGCGGTGAACGGCGCCGCGATGGCCGCGACGATCTACCAGGCCAGCACCTGGGTGTTGCCGGTCGTCCTCGCCGTGACCTTTCACGAGGCGGCGCACGGGTTTGTGGCGCTGCGCTTCGGCGACGACACGGCGTTGCGGGCGCGCCGTGTCACCTTCAACCCATTCAACCACATCGACCCGTTCGGCACGGTCATTCTGCCGGCATTGCTGTTACTGGGTTCGGGCGGGCGCATCCTGTTCGGCTATGCCAAGCCGGTGCCGGTCAATTTCAATCGCTTGCGCGATCCGCGCCGCGACATGGTGTGGGTGGCGTTGGCGGGGCCGGGCACCAACGTGCTATTGGCGATCGCCTCGTCGCTGCTGTTCTACGGCGTCGTCTTTTTCCCGCCGAGCCCGGCCGACTGGATTGCCGCAAACCTCGTGCATTCGCTGCAGATCAACGCAGCATTGTGCGTCTTCAACATGCTGCCGTTGCCGCCCTTGGATGGCGGCCGGGTCGCGGTCGGTCTGTTGCCGCACGCCCTCGCTTATCCGCTTGCCCGGCTCGAGCCTTACGGCATTCCGATCCTGCTGGTGTTGCTGTTCGTGCTGCCGTGGGTCGGCGGCCAAATCGGCGTCAACCTGAATATTCTGACCTACGTGATCGGCGTGCCGATGCAGGCGCTGATCCATTTCGTGCTGGCGGTCACCGGGCAAGGGGGATGAGCCGGGATCCGGGGGACACTTTTTCGCCCGCCGTTGCCCGTCACCCTCCCTCTCCCCGCTCGCGGAGAGAGGGTCGGGGTGAGGGGCCGACGCCACCCAACCAATTGGTTCTCGATCTCGACGGCTACGAGGGGCCGATAGACCTGCTGCTGTCCCTGGCGCGCGAGCAAAAGGTCGATCTCGCAAAAATCTCAATCCTGGCGCTCGCCGACCAGTATCTCGGCTTTATTGCGGCGCAGCGGCACCTGAAGCTCGAGATCGCCGCCGACTACCTGGTGATGGCGGCGTGGCTCGCTTACCTGAAGTCGCGCCTGCTGTTGCCGCAGCCGCGCGATGACGACGAGCCCGATGTCGCGGAAATCGCCGGGGCACTCGGCCATCGCCTCAAATTGCTGGCGGCGATGCAAACCGCCGGTCGCAGGTTGATGGCGGGGTCGCGGCTCGGCCAGGATTTTTTTCTGCGCGGCGCTCCCGAGGGGCTGGCGACCATCCCGGTGCCACTCTGGCGGCTCGATCTCTACGAACTGTTGCGCGCCTATGGCGACGGCCGCCGGCGCAGCACGAATGCGGTGCTGGCGATCGAGCCCTCCGCCTTTTATTCGATGGACGACGCCTTGCAGCGGTTCGCTCGCTTTCTCGGCCGCGTACCGGAGTGGCGGGCATTGGTGCGCTTTTTGCCGGAGGAGTCGCGGGGCGACCGGAAGCGGCGCTCGGCGCTCGCCTCGACCTTTGCCGCAGCCCTCGAACTTGCCCGCGACGGCCGCATCGAATTGCGCCAGGACCGCGCCTTTGGCCCGATCTGGCTGCGCAGCCGCGCGGTGCTGCGCCGGGCAGGCGAGGGGGCTGCCGGATGAGCGAGCTAACGCAGCAATCGCGGCTCGTCGAGGCGTTGCTGTTTGCCGCTGGCGAGCCGTTGTCGGAGGCGGCACTGGCGCAGCGCCTGGGCGAGGCAGCCGACATCGCCGGGCTTTTGCGCGACCTCGCCGAGAGTTACCACGGGCGCGGCGTCAACCTCGTCCGGCTGGCGGGCGGCTGGGCGTTTCGCACCGCCCCTGATCTCGCCCTGCAGCTGAGGATCGAGCGCCCGGTCGCCCGCAAATTGTCGCGCGCCGCGGTCGAGACTCTGGCGGTCATCGCCTACCACCAGCCGGTCACCCGCGCCGAGATCGAAGTGATTCGTGGCGTTGCGCTCGGCAAGGGCACGCTCGACACGTTGCTGGAAGCCGGCTGGGTGCGCCCCAAGGGCCGCCGCATGACCCCAGGCCGGCCATTGCTGTGGGTGACGACCAAAGGCTTTTTGGCGCATTTCGGCCTCGACGCCCTGAGCGACCTGCCGGCGATCGACGAATTGCGCGCCGCCGGGCTCCTCGACCTGACCCCGCCGGTCCTCGGCGAGGAGGTGCCAACGGCGGAGGGTGTCGCTGGTTCAATACCACCATTATCCGATTACAATCATTCGTCATTCCCGCAAAAGCGGGAACTCAGAGCCTGCCCCCGGCCTGAACAGCGGGCAAGCGACGTGCCATTGTCGCTGGACCCCCGCTTTCGCGGGCGCGACGATGGGAATGGTTCGACGTAACCGGATTTGCCGCTCTCATGCCATCGATCGTCCGTCAATTCGCCACCGAAGCGAGGCGGAAGCGACAATCGTCGTCGCGCGCGATCTGGTTGACGAGGTCGATTTCCCAGGCGAGGTATTCACGCATGTAGCGCTCGCGCTCGGCCGGCCGGTCGCGCGCCGACAAAGACACATCATCGGGCTCGTCGGCGAGCTTTGCCATCCCGGTTTCGAGCGGCAACCCGGCCGCTTGCCACGCCGCGGTGCCGCCCGACAGCACCTTGACCCGGCGCCGGGCGCCGATCTCGGCGGCGGCGAAGCGCGCATTGGCGCCGTCCTCGCTGGTCAATACCAATTCGCCCGAGGCCGGCACTTTGTCGAGCGCCGCGGCGAGGCGGGCGCGGATCGCAAACCAGGCGCCGGGGATGTGACCTTCGCGATGGCGGCGGCTCAACCCCAGATCGACCACGACCGCCCCTGGGTTGGCGGCGAGCTCCCCGGGCGACGCCGCCGCAGGCTCCGGCCCGGCGAGCGGAAACATGCCGGTGTCAATCGCCGGCATCCCCTTTTCGAGCACAGCACCCTCGAGGCCGTGGTCTAGCACCGCCGCGTCCCAACCCATGCGCCGGAGCCACGAGGCGGTCATCCGCGCCCGTACGCCGGTGTCGTCGACGAGCACGACCCGCGCACCCCAAATCCCGAGCCAGCTGTCGGTCTCCTGCACCAATTGCCCGCCCGGCGCCATCAGCGAGCCCGGCAGATGCCCGGAGCGGTATTCAGCCGGGTCGCGGACATCGAGCACGTAGAGCGTGCGCCGGTCGGCCTGCTGCTGCCATTCGGCCAACGTCGCGCGGTCGATCGCTGCCACTCCATAGCGGCGCGCGACCGCCTCTGCCCGCTGCCGTGCCGCGACGACCCCCGCGGCCGAGACCTCAGGCGCGCGCAGCTCGGCGCCGGCGACGACCTCGAAGCCGGCGAGATGCCACGCCATCGTGCCGTCCTTCAACGACACCACCCGGTTCGGCACGCCGGCGTCGATCAGTGCCTGGGCACCGATGATGCTGCGCGTGCGCCCGCCGCAATTGACGACCACAAAGGTGTCGGGCGACGGTACCATTTCGTGAAAGCGGTAAACCAGTTCGGCGCCGGGCACGCTGACCGCGCCCGGGATGCTGTTCGAGTGGTACTCCTCGTAGGAGCGGCTGTCGAAGATGACCATCGGTCCGCTGTTTTTCTGGCGCTCCGCCAATTCCTCGGCGCTGATCCACGGCGTTCCGTATTCGTGCTCGACGACCTCGGCAAAGGCCTTGCTCGGCACATGGACGCCGCTATAGACCGGATAGCCCGCTGCCTCCCAGGCCGAAACCCCGCCGGCCAATATCGAAACATCGCTCCAGCCGCCCGCGATCAGCCGATGGGCCGCGCGCTCTGCGACCCCGCCGGCTCCGCCATCATCGTCGCAGACGACGATCGGTGCTGACCGGCGCGGCAACAGCGCCGCCGCGATCAGCTCCAGCCGGCTCAATGGAAGGCACGACGCCATCAGCAGATGTCGGTGGTGAAAGCTGCCCTCCTCGCGTGCATCGATGACCGCGATCTCGCCGCCGTCGTGCGGCCGCGCACACAATTCCGCCGGCGTGATGCTCTTTGGCTGTGCCGCCATTTCGTCCTCCGCCAAATTCCCGCTTTCGTTTGCCCGAAATCGCCGCAGCCGTCAAAGTTCGAGCAGGCCAAGTCTGCGGCGGTTGATATCAATTGGGGGATGATGATATCATGCGTGTCCACGAGTGGAAACGACATGGCCGCTATCGTCATTCGCAACATTTCGCCTGAAACCCATCAGGCGTTGCAAGCCCGCGCCGCCCGGCACGGCCGGAGCACGGAAGCTGAGGCGCGGATGATCCTCGACAACGCAGTCCGACCGAGGGAGCGAATAAAGTTGGGGACAGCGCTGGCCGCGCTCGTGCGTCCGTTTGGAGGGCTCGACCTCGACACTTCGCGAGACGCGACTCCGGCGGAGCCGGCCGACCTTGAATGATCCTGCTGGACACGAACGTCGTCTCGGAGCCGATGCGGCCAATGCCCGATCGCCGGGTAATGAACTGGCTTGACGCGCAAGCGATCGAAACTCTTTTTCTTTCAACGATCAGCCTCGCCGAGTTGCTACTGGGGATCGAGAGTTTGCCTACCGGAAGGCGGCGGCGGGCGCTCGTGGCGGCGCTCGACGCGCAAATTGTCGGTCTGTTCGACAACCGCATAGTCCTGTTTGGCGTTGCCGCCGCCGAGGCATTCGCAAAAGTCGTAATTCGCGCCCGCGGTCAGGGGCACCCAATCTCCGTCCCGGACGGACAGATCGCCGCGATCGCAACGGCTCACGATTTAAGCGTCGCCACTCGCGATGAGAGGCCGTTCCAGGCCGCCGGTCTCGTTGTGATCAACCCGTGGAGTCACCAAGGCTGAGATCGGCCTTATCCATTCCATTTGCCCGAAAGCGGGCCACGCGTCAGAGTTAGCAAAAGGAAGCACTGGAGGCGAGGAATGGCCGAAGGGCGACGCGCACGGCCGCAGCCGACACCGGAGACGCAGCATTTCTGGGACGGCACCCGCGCCGGCGAATTGCGGCTGCAGCGCTGCACCTCCTGCGGCAAGGTCTATTTCCCGCCGCGCCCGTTCTGCCCCGCCTGTGCCTCGCGCGATATCGCGGTGTTCCGCGCCTCGGGCAAGGGGCGGCTCTTCAGCTATGTGATCCACCACCGCCCGGTGCCGGGTTTCACGCCGCCCTATGCGATCGCGGTCGTCGAATTGAACGAGGGGCCGCGGATGATGACCAACATCACCCAATGCCCGCAGACGCCCGAGGCGTTACAGCTCGACATGCCGGTCGAGGTCGCCTTCGAAAAGCTCGACGACGACATCACTTTGCCGCTCTTCCGCCCGGCCGCGAGGTAGTTGCGATGAAGCCGAAATCGATCGCCATCGTGGGTGCGGCCGAAACCACCAGGCTCGGCGTCATCCCCGACAGCTCGCAAATCCAATTGCATGCCGATGCCGCGCTCAATGCAATGGGCGACGCCGGGCTCAAACCATCAGACATCGACGGCATCGCGACCGCCGGCGAGACCCCGACCACGATCGCGCACTATCTCGGGCTCACCCCGAAATGGGTCGACGGCACCGCGGTCGGCGGCTGCTCGTTCATGATCCACACCCGCCACGCCGCGGCGGCGATCGCCTCGGGGCTGTGCGACACCGTATTGATCACCCATGGCGAGAGCGGCCGCTCCGGCGTCGGGCGCACTCGCAACGTCGTGGCGCCGACGAGTCTCGCCGGCCAGTTCGAGCAGCCGTACGGGCCAATGGGCCCACCCTCTTTATTCACGATCCCGGTCTTGCGCTACATGAAGACCTATGGCCTGACGCACGAGCAATTGGCGATGGTCTCGGTCGTGCAGCGCGAATGGGCGGCAAAGAACCCGCGCGCCACCTTCAAGGACCCGATCACCGTCGCCGACGTGCTGAACTCGCGAATGATCGCCTATCCGTTTCGCCTGTTGCAGTGCTGCCTCGTCACCGATGGCGGCGGCGCGTTAATTCTCGCATCGGCGGAGCGCGCCAAGGATTTCCCGACAAAGCCCGTCTTCATCCTCGGCACCGGCGAGTCGGTCGAGACCCCGATGGTAAGCCAGATGGCGGATTTCACCTCGTCGCGCGCGTTTCGCGTGTCAGGCGCCAAGGCCTTTGCCGAGGCCGGCATCACCCACGACGATGTCGACCACCTAATGATCTACGACGCCTTTGCGCACCTGCCGATCTACGGTCTCGAAGATCTGGGATTTGTCGGGCGCGGCGAAGGCGGCCCCTTTATTGCCGCCCGCAACACCGCCCCCGGCGGCAAGCTCCCGCTCAACACCAATGGCGGCGGCCTCTCTTATATGCATTCCGGGATGTACGGCATGTACGCGCTGCAAGAAAGCGTGCGTCAGATGCGCGGGATCGCCCCCGCCCAAATCCCCGGCGCCAAGATCTCGGTCTGCCACGGTGTCGGCGGCATGTTCGCCGCCTCCGGCACGATCATCATGTCGAACGAGCCGCCTTAAGGCGTGCGTCCACTGTGCCGTGGGCCTTTACGGTTTCGGTGGTCTCGCCGGCGTCCGGGTTGCCGACTATGTATTTTCTGATCAATGCTGATGACGAGCAATCCTGTGCCAAGCGCCACCTACCATCTGTTCGAACAAGCAATGACCGGCCGGAAGCAGGTGCGTTGCACCTACGGTGGATACCTCCGCGAGCTCTGCCCCGTCATTCTCGGCCACACCAACGGGGAGGAGGTGGTACTGGCCTATCAATTTGCCGGGCGAAGCAACAGCCCCCTTCCGCCTGGAGGCCAATGGAAATGCCTTCGGCTTTCCAAGGTCACCAACGGTCAGCTCCGGGATGGTCCCTGGCATGCCGGCTCCAGCCACGCCAGACGGCAGGCTTGCGTGCAAGCGGTCGACCTCGACGTCAACCCGGCAAGCCCCTACAACCCGAAGCGCCGGCTTTGACGCGCCAAACTGGCGCATCCAACCATTCTTCTAATCGTTCCGGTATTAGCCCAGACGGGATTGGCTGCGGCACGCGTAGGCGTCGGCCACCGCTTTGATGAGCGCCGTAGCAGGCGTAGAGCGTGTCAAACGGCCGCCCTGATGCCGCCCGAGCGTTGTTCAATTTTCGATCCACGATTGTCGTCGAGCATACAAAAACTCGGCGTGCCCAATTACCGGCCTCTTATGATAGGTGCCTTTAGGAGTGTCGGGAGAGACTGCGATACCCCGAACAGCGTAAATATAACCCTCATATGTCTCGTTATTCAGAATCGCTTTATAAAATACATGCCGTGGGTCATCATTTTGATTTGCCCTATTATAAAGCTGTAATATGTTTGATATCATATAATTGCCGGATGGTGGCGGCATTTTGCCTTTCTTTCTCATTTCGTTTCCTTCCGCTGCACCTTGCCTGTTTGCCCGTGCGCACCAGCGGCGATCATTCGTCCCTAAGTCAGGGTGACCGAGCTCTAAATGTCTCCGGTTTCGATTACGCTCTTTGGCTCGGAGGAAGAGCCATACGGAAACAGCGATGCCTGCGACAATTCCCGTGGGGTGACGGAGAACTATACTGGTAATTAAGCCCACGACGAGGCCAGCCAGCGCAAAGCCCGTGCCTTGCAGCATCCCAACGGCTAAGTGATTAGCGGCTTCGGCAGCGCGTTGCGGATTGGGGTCGCATTTTGTGGATCCCGCGGAAATCTGAGCGTTCGATACGATTGAGAATATACGGTGGCCGCGTCAGAAAGGCGTCCCATCGAACTGTCGCGCTCCGCAACCTAGTGCAGTGGGCGTCGGAGCGGATAAGAGCCATCCGCTTCGCACATCTCGGCATAGTTCGATTGGTTGAACCCTGTTCCGCGCCGTTTCCCTGGTATGGGTCGAATATCAGCGTCGGCGGCATGTTCGCCGCGTTGGGCAGCATCATCGTGCCAAACGATAATCAGCCATCACAGTCCACGCGATTTGCATCGAGCGCCCCCCTCGATAGTTGGATGCGCGGGCACCTAGCGGCGCGTTGAACGAGTTCGGCATCGTTGCGTTTGCCGAGCGAATGAGGTGCGCGGTGGTTCGCCGTGCTCGCCCATTCCTCCGTGCTGCCCTAGGAGGCCCCGGGAATGAACTTTCGCGCAAGTTTTGTCGGAAAATCACCGATGAATGTCGCCATTCTCGTTGCCGCGGGATTGTTGTTGGCGACGGGAGCGCGGTCGGACGCGCAAACATCCCCAGCCGCGCCGACAGCAGCCTCGGGCGGGTGCGCCGGGGACAATGACGGCATCACGTTGTCGCCGGACTTTTGCGCAACCGTTTTTGCCAACAAGCTCGGCCCACGGCCGGCACATGGCGGTGGCGGCGAACGGGGTCGTCTACGTCAATACCTGGAGCGGAGTCTATTACTATAACGCCCGCCCCCACCCGGCGGGTTTCTGCGGGCTCTGCAAGACACCACGGGCAATGAACGGGCCGACGAGATCGTACGCATTGGCCCCACTGCGGCCGACGGCAACAAGGGCGGGACCGGCGTCGCGATCTACAAGGGTTACCTCTATGCCGAGAGCAATGATCGCATCGTGCGTTATGCGCTGCCGGCGAACGGGATCGCGCTGACCGGAGCGGCGCAAACCGTCGTTTCGGGCTTGCCGCTGACCGGCGACCATCCGATGCGTCCCCTTCGCGATCGACGCGGCGGGCAATCTCTACGTCGACCTCGGCACTGCCACCAATTCGTGCCAGAGCGAGAACCACATGCCTGATGTGCCGGGCAACAATCCGTGTACCGAATTGCAGACCCGTGGCGGCACTTGGCGCTACGACGCCAACCGGCTGGACCAGCACTTCTCGCCGGCGGAGCGTTTCGTGACGGGTCTGCGCAACGGCAAGAGGATCTCGTTTGATACCGAGGGTAGGATTTTCGCGACCCAGCACGGCCGCGACCAGCTCGGGCAGAACTGGCCCAAGCTCTGCACCTTGATGCAGAACGCACAGCAGCCGGCCGAGGAATTGACCATTGAGCGGCAGGGCGCCGATTTCGGCTGGCCGGAATGCTATTACGACCGCTTCCAGCATAAGCTCGTGCTGGCCCCGGAATACGGCGGCGATGGTGCAAAGGCCGTCGGCGTCTGCGCGAAGAAGGATGCGCCGGTCGCGGCGTTCCCGGCGCATTGGGCGCCCAACGACATGCTGATCTGATCTATGAGGGAAGCCAGTTCCTCTCCGCATTTTTCACGGTCAGGCCGCCGGCGGGACGTGCTCGGGATGCCACGGCACGGATAGCAAGGGCACGGCAGTGGGCTCGGACTTGACGAGCGGCAACTGGCTATGGGGCAACGGTAGTGTTGCGGCGATTACCCGGACCATCGTCCACGGCGTGCCCAAGCCCAAGAACCACACCGGTGCGATGCCGCCGGTGGGCGGCGTTCAGCTGTCCCAGGCCGATCTTGCCGCGGTCGCTGATTATGTCTGGGCGATCGGCCACCAGAACGTGCATTGAGTTCAGTCGCGGCCGGATGAGCGCCCGGCGGCCTAACCTTGGACGCGCCCCCGCCAAGGCTCGCGGTATCATGGCCGGCGAGCGGGGCGACAGGAGGTGGCGATGACTGACGTGAGGAGCGGCGGATGTTTGTGCGGGCGGGTGCGGTACGAGTCGGCGGGCGAGCCGCTCTATTCGCTGTTGTGCCATTGCCGCGACTGCCAGCACCAGAGTGGGGGCGCCTATATCGCGGCAATGCGGGTGCCGGCGGCCGGGTTTCACATCACCAACGGCACGCCGAGGCTTTATGTCAGCTTGAGCGACGCCGGCAATGAAGTGACGCGGGCGTTCTGCGGGGAATGCGGCTGCCCCTTGTTTATCCAGGTGTCGGCGCGGCCGGACATCGTCGGCTTGCGGGTCGGCAGCCTCGACGACCCGAGCGAATTCCGCCCCGAGGCCGACATCTTTGTCAAAAGCGCGCAACCCTGGGACCACATGAACCCGGACCTGCCCAAACACGATACCTATCCGCCGGGCCGCGCCTACACCTCGGCGGGGTGAGGGCGCTCCGATACGCCGTTTACCACGAGGTCGAGATGCGCCTCGAAAAAGCGTGCGAGGTCGAGCGGGTGGTGTTCGGCGAACAGCAATTGCCACAGCACGGCCATCAATGCCGGCGCCATGATCGTTTGCGGATAATCGAGGATTAGGCCGGGTCGGATGTCGCCGCGCTCCATGCCGCGCGCCAACAGCCGGCGCAAGAGCGCGATCGCGCGCGCGATCAGCTCGGCGTGATAGAACTCGGTCAGCTCGGGAAATCGCGGCCCCTCGGCGATCAACAGCCGCAGCAATTGGTGTGCGCGGGGATTTCCGACCAATCGCTCGTACACGACCGTGATCAGACCGCGCAGCAAGGAGACGGTCGGACGGTCCGACCCGTCGAACTGCGCGTCGAGGACATCCCAGTCGGGTAACACCAACCGCCGCAGCACCGCTTTGAACAGCGCTTCCTTGCTTTCGAAATAGAAGCTCGGGAGCCCTTTGGCGACACCGGCGCGGCGCGCTACGTCCTCCAACCGGGTCGCCGCAAAGCCGCGGGTGGCGAATTCCTCGAACGCCGCCTCGAGGATCTCGCTTTCGCGGATTTCGCGATCGCGGCGACGGCGCGACGCCATTGGCCGATCCGCGGGGTTGGTTTTGAGATGCGGCTCGGGGGTCTTTTTAGACATCACGGCATTGTGCCACCCAGGGCGGGTCTTGAACAAATCGTTGCGCAAATATGTTGATTGGGCGGTCAGTCAATTTAAAGGAGGGATAGCCATGAGCAACGGGCAGAGTGCGCTGGTCGTCGGGGCCGGTCCAACCGGGTTGGTCATTGCGCACGAACTGGCACGCGCTGGCATCCAATGCCGCCTGATCGACAGGGACGCTCATCGCGCGACGCAGTCGCGGGCGATCGCGATCCACTCGCACACGGTAGAGAGTTTCGAGCGAACCGAAACTGACATGGGCGATCCGCCGGCTGTCGCCGAAGATGTTGACGGCGGAGATGCGCTGCCCTGTCGCCAAAAAATCGTCGGCAAGCCCCATCAGCTCGATACGCGTTATGGGGGTGCCCCAGGACGAAACCGAGCGGATCCTCGAAGAACACGTCGCCCGATTGGGGGTACCGCCCGAGCGCAACACTGAACTCGTCGAGCTGACGCCGCGCCACGGCTCGGGCGTGTCGGCGAGACTGCGCCAGGGCGACCGGATCGAGGAGATCGAAGCCGACTGGGTTCTCGGCTGTGATGGGATGCACAGCACGGTCCGCGACCAGCTTGGCGTTTCATTTTCCGGCAGCACCTATCCCGAGCATTTCGTGCTGGCTGATATAAACGTCGAAGGCGATCTCGACCATGACGAGGCGCAAGTCTGGCTGCGCGGCGCTGGCGCGCTGGCGTTTTTCCCGCTGCCCGCGGATCGCTGGCGGCTGATCATCGCCAACTCGCCCGCCGACTGGAAAGGCGAGCCCACTCTCATGCAATGCCAGGCGCTGGTGGACGAGCGCGGTCCCGGCGGTCTGCGCCTCGCCGATCCGCGCTGGACGGCAGTGTTCCGCATTCATCGCCGCGAAGCCGGGCATTTCCGCCGGGGCCGGGTGTTTCTGGCGGGCGATGCCGCGCATGTTCATAGCCCGGTCGGCGGCCAGGGTATGAACATGGGGATCCAGGACGCTTTCAACCTCGCCTGGAAACTCGCTCTCGTGATCGGCCAGGGTGTCAGCCCCAATTTGCTCGACAGCTACGAGGCCGAGCGCAAGCCGGTCGACGAGGCGGTGATCCGCCAAACCGACCGCGCGACGCGGCTTGTGTCGTTGCACGGGTCGGTCACGCGCTTCCTCCGCGATCACCTGATGTCGCTCGCGACGCAAATCCCGGCACTGGCGGAAAAGATCGGCGAGCAGATATCCGGGCTCGGCATCGACTACCGGCACAGCCCGATCGTCGAAGACCACGCCGTCGGAAGTGACGGCCCCCACGCCGGCGACCGCGCGCCCGACGTGCTGCTCGAGGATATGAAGCGCAGGGTTTCGATGCGGCTCTACGACGTTGTTGCCGAACGCCGCTGCCATCTGCTGCTGCTGGTTGGCGGCGGCGCCGAGTCTGCGCCCGTGATACCTGCGGCTTGGCGGCAATCGATCGCAGTGCGCCGCGTCGCCGCAGCGGGAGCCGCCGGAGGCGACCTGGTCGACCGCAGCGGCGAGGCCATGGCGCGCTACGGATCGGCCGCGACTGCATATTTGATCCGCCCCGATGGCTATGTCGGGTTTCGCTGCGGTGCGCGCGAGGTTTCGACGCGCCTGCCGCACTATCTATCCAAACTCCTCGGATCGGCGGCGCCCGTCGGCTCCGGGTGACACCGGCCGGCGCCGATCCGTGCGGCGCCGGTTCGACCGGTGGATTATCTCTCAGCGGATGTCGCCTGGATTTCGTCCAGGGACGTATAGCGATAGACGACGACCGAGCCGACCCAGGCGGCGATGAACAGACCGATGACGGCGACGCCGAGCGCGGTGAAGTTGCCGTTCAGCGCACCGACGCCATCCCAGAATGCACCTTTCAGCGCGAACTGATCACCCATCAGTCCCAGCGCTTCGATGCCCCCGATCAGCACCGCGACCACTACCGACACAAAGGTGATCGTCAAATTATAGTAGAGCTTGCGGATCGGCTTGATGAACGCCCAGTCATAGGCGCCCAGCATAAGGATGCCGTCGGTGGTGTCGATCAGCGACATGCCCGCGGCGAACAGCGCCGGGAACACCATTATCGCCCAGGCCGACACCCCTTTGGCGGCCGCGGTCGCCGAAACCGCGAGCAGTGCCACCTCGGTCGCGGTGTCGAACCCGAGCCCGAACAGAAAGCCGAGCGGATACATGTGCCAGCTCTCGCTGACGAGCCGAAACAGCGGGCGGAACAAGCGCGCGAGCAGGCCGCGGCTATTGAGCAGCAGATCGAGATCCTCTTCGACGTATCGGCCGCCCCTGCGCACGTGCCGGAAACTCCGCCAAACGCCGCGCAGGATAATCAAATTGGTCGCGGCGATAGCGAACAGGAACAACGCCGACACACTGGTGCCGATGACGCTGCCGACCGCCTCGAACCGGTCAAGGGATCCTGCCAGCGCCATCGCTGTGCCGGCGACGCCCGCCGCGGCCAGGATTACGACGGTCGAGTGACCCATCGCAAAGAACAGGCCGATCCCGACCGGCCGCTTTCCCGCTTGCATCAGCTTGCGGGTCACGTTGTCGATCGCCGCGATATGGTCGGCATCGACCGCGTGGCGCAGGCCGAATCCATAGGCTAGCAACGCGGTGCCGAGGAGGATCGGCTGGTTCCAAAACACCAGCGCCGCCCACCCCCACACCGTCAGGTTGGCGAGGATCAGCACGGCGTAGATGCCGGTAATCGGCCGCCGGAGAGCGGCGGACCGCCGACGGGTTCGGCTCAGCAAAGCGAGCATGTCCAGCCAGAATATCATGGAAACGATATCTGATCCGCGTGCGGGCGGCGGCGCGCCGAGGCGAGCAATCTCGACCCCGACGGGAGCTTCTTGCGTCGGTTACCGCCGGTCGACGGTCACAACCTCACCCCCGACTATGGTGACGGCGCCGCTGGGGTTCGCGCGGTTTTCCCAAATATCGTAGTCCCCCGCGCGGAGCCCGGGAAAGACTGCGGCGAAGACCGCTCGGCCGTTAATTCGGCGTTCCAAGACCTCGACATGGACCCGCGTCATGCTCCCGCATGGGCTGACCTCGATTTCCCGGCCGTGCAACTCCGGCCCGGTATAGATGATCAGCGCGCCGATATCCTGTCCGATATCCAGCACAACACTTTCGGGATGAACCCTGTCCGAATGTTGCTCAGCCATCTGTCAGATCCCCTCTTCTCGCCATGTGTGGTCGGTCCCGCGAGGCTCTTCCGATAAGCCTTGGCGTAGAGCTCTCGCGGGTAATCCAAATCGGGAACGGGCTGATGTTAACTCGGGTTGTGAAAACCGGAATATGGGATTCCCAGATAGGGAAAACTCGCCAAGAACGGGGAGGCGACACTGCTCGGGTCGAGGCCGTCGGTGACCGCGGACGCAGCCGCGTCCGGAGTGAAAGAAGGATCGACCAAAGGGATCGTGACGCCGGCGATGGCGCGCAACTCGATCGTGAAGACATCGTCGGTCACCCGGCGCCCATTGGGAAACCCGGCGAGGTCGCCGCCCAGGATCCCGAGGAAGTTCGGCGCCGCCGTCGGCGGAATGGCCATGTTCAGCCGCAGCAGATCCGCTGGCGTTTGCCCCGTCGCGTTCTGGAAGCCGGGAATGATGCCCGTCGGGATGCCGGTGAGCAGAATGGCCACCAGGTCGGCTCGCGCCTTTTTATAGGCGGCCAGATCGGGAAAAACTCCAGGATAGACCTCCACCAGCCGCTGTGGGACCTCCGGGTACTCGACATATTTGAGGAACTGTCTGTCTTTATTGGGCGACTGCGAGTTCCAGAAGTCCTTGAGCCCGAGCGGGATTATGACTTCGTTGAACAAGGGGTTGCCGAGCCGCGAAACTTGCACCCACGGTCCGTATTCTTCGACCTCGCCGTTAGACCCAAAGATAATCGCCTTGCGCCGACTGGCCGACGCATAGACGCCGATGACCGAGCGCGGGTCCGCTGGATTAGTGGGATTGGAGCCGTCGCGGGTCAGCATGCTCTTGGGCAGCTGGATGGCCATAGTATGGACGTTGAGCCGGTTTGTCCCGTCGACGCCCGGGGCGGCGGCCATTGGATTGATATGCAGATTCTGGAACGGCCGCAGATCGAGAAGGTCGAAGACCGAACCCAAATCGACATAGAACCCCTCGGCGCGCTGCCCGGCGAACACCGTCTCGCCACTCGGCAAAACGTGGATCGCTTCCTGCGCCAGCGTGTCGTAGTCCGGTGTGGAAAAAGGGCCGATGTTGCACGGCGGAGAGGCGAGCGCGTCGCCGAGGACGGTCTCTCGGCCATTCTTCACCCGGGTCACCGAATACAACTGGCGCACATTCCAATTCGGATCCGTCAGCGAGCTGATCGGCCCGGTATTGTATAGAAAGGTGTCACGATTTTGCACCGAGGTCCGGAAATTGAATTGATAGGTGATGTCGGCGCGCCCATCGCCGTCATTGTCGATGTTGATCTCATAAAGCACGTCGTCACCGAACTCGTAAAAGTTCGGGCCGCCGGGCGGCCACTCCAACGGAATGTAGTTGGCGATCAGGGTGACCGTGTTCGGGTCGTTCGGGCTTACAAACGCGTAGACGTCGGTGTTGTCGGCTACCGGGTCCTTGGAAATCTCGGGGGCTTCACGATGGGATGACATGTCACCTCCTCTCAATCTCTAAAAGCGACGGGCTGCTCTATCTTGTAATACGGCTGTGTTTGGCCCGCTCTAGCGGGCAGCTTCGATGAAGTACGCGACCAGCCGCGGATCGCGCAGCACGACCTCGCGCGCACCGACGAGGACGCTCATCTCGCCGGTAGCGACGTCGTTGACATGGATGACCATCGAGCCGGAAGAAGCGGCGGACAATCGCGGCGCCGCCGCCTGGGGCGAGCGGCCAATGGGCGCCAGAGCGGGCATCGCCGGCAGCACGCCGAGGGTCGCCGCACCGACCGGGGTCTGCTGCAGAAACGAGCGTCGGGTCAACTTTGCCATGATGCTCTCCTTTCATTGCCGTGGATTACTGGTCGATCTATCGATATATCTCGTTTCGTCGTTTTTCCGAAGTAAGGTCAAGCTTCTATCCCAAGCAATCAAACGCGGTTGCAGGTAATCGGTTCACGCGGTACCGTAAATTTTTTACGGTTAACTATGAATCCGCTATCTGAACAGTAATATGGTTTTGCCGCAAGAAATACGCGCGGCTCATTTCGGTATTGAGGCAACCCATCCGAAGGTTGCCCCCATTCCAGCAGGTTGCCCGAGATCGGAAGCAGTCGGGTTACGGCATCAGGACCTTGTCGACGACCATGATGACGCCGTTCGACTGGTAGACGTCGGGGATCGTGACGCGGGCCGTGTCGCCCTTCTGGTCGGTGATCCACAAGCCGTTGTCGCTCCACGAGATGATCAGCGGTTCGCCCTCAACGGTCTTCAGCGAAATCCGGTTGCCAGGGGTCGACTGCACGTCATGCTCAAGGATCGCGGCGTCATACCGGCCGGGGACGACGTGATAGGTCAGGATCTTGGTCAGCTCGCCCTTGTTTTCGGGTTGCAGCAGGGTTTGGACGGTGCCGGCCGGCAGTGCCGCGAACGCCTCGTTGGGTGGGGCGAAGACGGTGAACGGGCCCGCGCTTTCCAAGGTCGGGACGAGCCCGGCGGCCTTGACCGCGGCGACGAGGGTCGTGTGATCCTGCGAGTTGACCGCGTTCTGTACGATGTTCTTGCTGGCGTACATCGATGCGCCGCCGACTATCGGGTCCATCGCCGCCACCGCGCTCGCGCCCAAGCTCAGCGCGATCACGGCAGTTGCACTCAACAATTTCCAATTCATGCGAAACCTCGCTGTCAGGGTCCGGTGGCGGCTGCGATAGGGCAGGGCGCCGTCAGGCCGTCACCAGCGCGCTACGCAGCGGCGCCGGGCATGGATGCAGGTCGGCGAAAATTTTGTGCGATCGCGCGGCCGCCGGCTCAGGGCGCGCGGACCAGCACTTTGCCTTGGTAAAGGACCGGGCCGGTCGGCAACCCGGTCGGGGAGCCCCCGGCCGGTTCGAGGCTGACCGCCAAAACCCCGCCCGGCGGCGGCAATCGCGCCGCGCGCAATGCCACCGCTTCGCCCGACTGTTGCGGCAACAGGCCGAGCGAGCGCGGCGGCCCGCCGGCAATGCCCCACAACTCGAAAGCATGCGGCTTCGGCTCGGGCGGCGGCGCCACCGCGGAAAAACTGACCTCACCCGGCCGCGGTCCGGTCAGCCCGACCCAGCCCGGCTCGCCGCCATGACCGGCGAGCACCGCGACGACGGTCGGCGACGGCGCCCTCCCGGCGAACAGCGCCACATAAAGCACCAGCACCGCGGCGGCGAGGCTCGCGGCAATCGCCAGCCCGCGCCAGAAAGCAAGCGAGCGGAACCACGGATCGGGCACTGTTGCTGCCGGCGCGGCGCCGGCAACCGCGATGCGCGCCTCGATCGCGCGCCACACCCGTGCTCTCGGCGCCTCGGCTGGGGTCGCGTCGTCGAGCGGTGCCAGCCGGTCCGCCCAGTCGCCGACCATCCGCGCCAATACCGGATCGGCCGCGATCAGCCGGTCGAAGCGCCGCCGCGCCCGGCTCGGCATCGTGCCGAGCACGTATTCGGCGGCGAGCCGCTCGCGCAATTCCGGATCGTCGTACCTCATCCCTCGAGACACTTCTGCAAACGTTCGAGGCTGCGCCGCAGCCAGCTCTTGACGGTTCCGACCGGCACCTCGAGCCGCGCCGCCAGCTCCTCGCGGGTCAGGCCATAGCAATAGGCGAGCAGCACCGCGCGACGCGGCTGCTCGTCCAGCTCGTCGAGGCAATGCTGCAACGCGCGCAATTCGGCGCCGCTGTCGGCGCTGCCGGCCGCGGCCAACGCCGTCAGCGCCTCCTCGGGCGCGGTGCGGCTCTCCGGGCGGGCGGTGCTGCGGCGCAACTGGTCGATCGCGCAATGGCGCACGATCGTCACCAGCCACCCCATCGCCGAGCCGCGCGCCGGCTCGTAGTCGCCCGCGCGCTGCCATATCGCGACAAAGCTTTCCTGCAACGCCTCCTCGGCCGATTGCCGTTGCCGCAGGATTCGCAGCGCGACGCCAAACAGTTTCGCCGAGGTCAGCGTATAAAGTGCGGTGAAGGCGGCCCGGTCGCGCCGCGCGGCAGCGCCGATCAGCTTCTGCAATCGCAACGCCGATGCCGGCGCCGTGTCGGGATCGGCGATCTTCACCTCCTGCGCCGAGAGGCGCCGCGGCCCGACCGATGGCGGCGAACCAAATCCGAACCGGAGCCGGCAAAGGCCGCCATACGGTGCATGATCCTACCGGAGCATATCGGTCCGGCCGGGATCAAGGCGATCGTGACGGGCGGAGAATGGCTGTCGGGTCCGCTCTCGAACTCGCCAGGGCACACCTGTCGAGCCGGGATTGGCCAATCGCCGGGGCGGGATATCGCAGACCCGCCCATTCGTCCGGTGGCGCCGGGCGGCGCGCGGGCCCATCCTTTCAAAAGAAATTTCGTGGAGAGAGGCCATGGCCGAAAATATCGAGGATCGGTTGACCGAGTTTTCCGCGGCGCTGAGCCAGCGCGTCGCCGCCGCACGGCCGCTGGTCGCCGCCATCCGGATGCGCGGGCACTCGCCGCGCTCCGGGACCTTGTGGCGCAAG
>Ga0210395_10000098_pt1 | contig 69403 bp, 53 predicted proteins | sample IncBWH4OmetaG_FD_150861 | JGI IMG/M metagenome (GOLD analysis project Ga0210395, IMG submission 150861) | Forest soil microbial communities from Barre Woods Harvard Forest LTER site, Petersham, Massachusetts, United States - Inc-BW-H-4-O ...
CGGTTGCGCCGCCGCCTGGCCCGCCCGCCAGCAAGAAAGCGCAAACGCGCCCGAACCTGCATCGAAATCTGCTCGAGAAATGGACCGCCTGAAATTCTATCTCGGCGAATGGGATTACACCGAGACCTACCCAAAGTCCGCCTCCTATCCAAACGGCGGCAAAAACACTGGCCTGTACACAAGCAAACTCGGCCCAGGCGGAAATTCCCTGATAAACGGTTTTCACTCCAAAGGCCCGGTTGGTGATTTCGAAGGACTGCTGGTAATCACCTGGGATCCCAAAGAAAATCTCTACAAATCCTACGCGTTCGGCAACAGTTTCCCCGGTGCCCTAGTCGAAACGGGCCAGTTCGAAGGAGACGCGCTCGTCTTCCGCACGGAATTCTCAGCCGGTGGCACCACCTTAAAGCTGCGCAACATCACCCGCCTGGTCAGTCCTGGAAATCTCGTCAGCGAGGAGTACTTGGCCACAAAAGACGCGCCGGAATCCCTGCTGGTAACTGTCGAAGCAAAGAAACGCTGACGGCCCGGCGCACGTGCCATCACCGAGGAGCCGCGTTATTTCGCGGCAGCTCCGCCCGAATCTTTAAACGTGATCAGCACAAACTTCGACTTCGTTCCCAGTAAATCCACTACTTTGCGCGCGGTCCCCGCAGGCAACCACAGCACATCAGCTTCGTGCAGAAATGCAGCGTGCTCGCCGCCGAGTGAAACCTCCAGGTTCGCATTGCTCATAGCTATCAGGAGAGTCGCGGCCCGCGGCGCGGCCTCCTCATAATCTTTTCCCCCCTCGATGGTCACCCTGTCCAAGCGAACTTCATCGCTCTCAAAACAAGCGACCATTTGTTCGAACGGCACCTGGTCGTTCCGTTTTGCGTCAGCAGCACTCTCGGGGCATCCCCCCAAGGGACGATCGCCGCTCTTATCCCCGAGATTCCGGGTCGAACCCTGCGGGTGCGCCAACTCCGCAGTAACGTTATGAAACCGAATGCCCGCATCTGTCCGCGCAATATGCGCAAACCCGCCCGCCGCATAACGCGTCGATCCGTCCTCCAGCGTCAAGTGCGCTTCCGGCTTCCCCGCCACCGCATTGATAACGTCGGTCGTCCCCAACGTTAGATAAATGTAAGGCAAATCGTGTTGATGAAGCAGCGTGGCATCCATCGGCGGCAAGGTAACGTTGTAAACGTGCACGTAGTCGTTCTGGAACAAAAGCACGTGATGCGGCTCCGCTTTCACCGGAACGGCGCCCTCCGTCTTGATGGGGCTCTGAACCTCTATCTGGATGTCCTTTCTTACGTCCGAAGGACTCGGAGCCGGCACTTGCGCCGCAACTGCGGGCGCAAACACCACAGCAAGTGTGAGCAACACGGCAATCTTCATCGCGAAAAATCCTTGGATAGCAGCCCAGCGTGCTGGAGGTTAAACGCTTCCCAGCGTCGAAACGTTACAGGCGGGACGAACTGCGTGTCAAACGCAAGTCGGACTTTCTGACTACAACCGCTCCAAAATCCCCGCGGCTCCCATCCCCCCGCCGATGCACATCGTCACCATGCCGTAGCGGGCATTGCGCCGCTGCAATTCGCGCAGAATGGTCGCCGTAAGTTTCGCGCCGGTGCACCCCAGCGGATGTCCAAGGGCAATCGCGCCGCCATTTGGATTCACCCGCGCAGGATCAAGCCCGGCCTGCTGAATTACCGCAAGCGACTGCGCCGCAAACGCCTCGTTCAATTCGAACACCGCGATGTCGTTCAAGCTTAGCCCCGCCAGTTTCAGCGCCTTCGGAATCGCTGCCACCGGACCGATCCCAAACTCCTCCGGCAAAACGCCGGCGGTAGCGTAAGCCACAAACCGCGCCAGCGGTTCAAGCCCCAGCGCTTTCGCGCGTTCGTCGCTCATCACCACGGCCGCCGCCGCTCCATCGCTCATCTGCGAACTGTTCCCTGCGGTCACCGTTCCCTTAACATGAAAAGCCGGCTTCAGCTTAGCCAAAGCCTCCAGCGAAGTATCCGCCCGCGGTCCCTCGTCAGTTTCAAACGTAAAACTTTGCGTGGCCGCTTTTGCCGCAGCCTTGGCCGTCCCACTCCCCGAAGCACTCCCGGAAGAACTACCGTGCCCATTAGCCACCGCCGTTATCTTCACCTCCACCGGAACGGTTTCTTCCTTGAAATGCCCCGCAGCAATAGCCGCCAGTGCCTTCTTGTGCGACTCGACTGAAAACTGGTCCGCCTGCTCCCGCGTAATCCCAAACTTTCGCGCGATGTTCTCCGTACCCAACCCCATATTGATATAGGCATCCGGATGGTGATCCACCAGCCACGGATTCGGCGAAACTTTGTTGCCTCCCATGGGCACCATGGTCATCGATTCGGTTCCGCCCGCCACAATCACCTGCGCCGCCCCGGCGCGAATCCGCTCCGCCGCAATGGCAATCGCCTGCAACCCCGAAGAACAAAACCGGTTCACCGTCATCGCCGAGGTCTCAATCGGCAGCCCCGCGCGCAGCGCCGCAATCCGCGCCACGTTCATCCCCTGTTCCCCCTCCGGCATCGCGCATCCAAGAATCACATCATCAATTTCCTTCACGTCTAGGCCAGGCACTCGCGCCAGCGCTTCCCTGATAGCCAAAGCGGCCAAATCATCCGGACGCGTCGCGCGCAACGACCCCTTAAACGCTTTTCCGACAGGTGTTCGAACAGAGGAAACAATCACGGGTTCAGCCATTGGCAACCTCCGAAACTGGATTTCCTCCTTATTGTTGGGCGACCAGCGGCGAAAAGCAAATCAACCAACCGCTCGGAAAGACGTCCGTTTCCGATGACCGCGCTCAGCCGGCAATTGCCCGAAAACGGATCTCCCTTTCCGAGTGGGCTGACCCTACCTCGGAAGCCAAACGACGACTTCACTAGCCAACGAGTTCAACGATGCCGGGTTCACCTCACGACGGTCGTAAATGGCTGAGGATAGAACTCCGTCCACGGAGGAATCCAGGCGGTGAATGTTGTTGACGAAACTCTGCAATATAGAGTACTCTATGAATGCGGGGCACTCTAGAACGATTTTCCTCGCATTTTGACTACGCCAAGGAGTTCGTCCATGAAAGCCACGATTTCCACCTGCACTCTTCCGCCCTTTCTTTCCAGAACGTTGTTCGCAGCAGCATTCCTGATTTCGTTCAGCCCGTCACTTGCCGCGCAGCAACCCGTTTCGAACAGCGTCGACACTCAGCGCGAGGCCATGCGCAAGCTTTCGTTTCTGGCCGGTCACTGGTCGGGGCCTGTCACCATCGTTCGCGGACCGGGCGAAGCGCTTCACCTCACCCAGACCGAGGATGTCGAGTTCAAGCTTGACGGCCTCGTCCTGTTCATCGAGGGCAAAAGCACCAACGCCGATGGCAAAGTACTGTTCAGCGCCCTGGCCACAATTGCCTACGACGATACCTCCCATACCTATCGCTTCCGCGCCTACAATGACGGCCACTACCTCGACACGGAGCTTGCGGTGCCCGCTAACGGCTTTTCGTGGAGCTTTACGGCCGGGCCGGCGCACATTGTAAACACCATGCACTTGACCGGCAAAGGCGAGTGGGCCGAAGTCACCGAGGTGACCGTTGGCAGCAATACCCCACATCGCAGCCTGGACATGCAGCTTCAACATCAGCCGTGACGCGACATGCGCGCCCTGCCGTGCCGGGCAAAGCGAGGAAATAGCCGGCAATTCGGGCTTCGCCAAAGGAGAACTGCCATGCAGGACCACACCACCGAGCAGGAACTGAAGGACAGGCTGAGCCTCATCGAGAGCATGATCGCCGAAGGACGCCGGAATACAGAGAGCTGGGGATGGACGTTCGTTCTGTGGGGCGTTGTCTACTATCTCGCTATCGCCTGGTCAGCGTGGGGGCACAGTGTATGGGCTTGGCCGGTCACTATGTTGATCGCGGTCATTGTCACCGTTGGCGTGGCTTCCTTGAAGGCCGACAATCATCCGGAGACCACGCTGGGCCGGGCCATCGGTTCTATCTGGATGGCCTTGGGAATTTCGATGTTTCTGCTCTTTCTAGCCCTCGGCCTGAGTGGAAGACTGACCGATCAGCATCTCTTTGTGGCCGTGATATCGGCCATACTGGGCATGGCCAACGGAGCCTCAGCCCTGATTCTTCGCTGGAAGGTCCAGTTTGCGTGCGCAGTCGTGTGGTGGGTGGCGGTTGTGACTACCTGCTTTGGGACCGATACGCAGAGCATGATCGTGTTTCTAGTCGCCATCTTTCTCTGCCAGATCGTGTTCGGCATCTACGGCGCGATCGCCGAAGCGCAGGAGCACAAACGGCGCGGTCCAATCCATGCCTGATTTGCCCGCGCTCAATCCTGTGGTTCACGGCAGGCTGCGACTAGCTCTGCTTTCGCTGCTCAGCGGCGTGGAAGAGGCTGAGTTTACATGGCTCCGCGCCAAGACTGACGCCACAGACGGCAACCTGGGCGCACAGCTGCTCAAGCTCGAAGAAGCAGGGTATGTGGCTATAGAAAAGAAGTTCGTGTTGCGCAAGCCGCAAACGCTCTATCGCATCACCGAGACCGGCCGCCAAGCCCTCACCGAATACGTCCAGGCATTGAAACAATTGCTTGGCCCAGCCATCGACCGATAGAACGCACTAATCGGCCTTTCCTGAACCGCAAAGTTCCTGGATTCCCCTCAGCAAGCCCTTGCTCCGCAACGCGCCCGCCGAGAGAAAAGATGGGGACAAGCTTCCGCCGAGTCTCTTCGTCCTTATCGACTGAGCCCGAGCGTCCGGCCGCATTACTTCTTGATCGCCGCGCCCTTCCTCGGAACAAACAAAGTCCCCGGCGCCGTAATCTTATTCACCTGCGAAAAATTCCTCTGATTCAAGGCCAACCCAATCCTGCCGCGCGAGTCGATGTACAGCAGGGGCTCCCCCACAGGCACGTCCATAAATGTCTTCTCATAAGGCACGCTCAAAGGCTTCTTGTTCAACTGCACAATGATCTTGTCCCCCAGCACGTAGCCGAGCTTCTTAAACTCCTCGCCCGGTATGTCGCTGATCAGCGATCCGTAAGGATCATCCAGCCCGATAATGTCGCCCTCAATCCCGTTCTCCGAGGTGCTCGACACTTTCGGCGTAAGCTGCACAAGCTGCGGAACCGTCGGCCCCGCCAGAGTGAAGTCCCATCCTTCCGCCAGATGCGCTGCCGCCGGCGAAAAAATATCCCGCCCATGAAACGTCGATGAAACCTGCGGCTTGAGCATCCACGCCGTGTTCGTAATTTCCCGCGCCGACTCCAACCCATCCCGCTCGATCACCGGCGTAATCAATCCATTGTCGGGCAGCACGAAATACTGCCCCTTCTTCGATTTCACAATCACAGCCTTTCGTGACGTCCCCACTCCCGGATCCACCACCACAAGAAAAATCGTCCCCGAAGGGTAGTAAGGCGTCACGCCTGCCAAAAATCGCGCCGCTTCTTCGATCTGGAATGGCGTCACCTGGTGGGTGATATCCATTAACCGCGTGTCCGGCGCTATCCCCACAATCACCGCCTTGCACACCGCTACCGCATCATTGGCCGAGCCGAAGTCCGTCATAAACACAATCGTCGCCCGCGCCGCTGACCCTCCCTGCCCGGGCCCGCCTCTCTCTGCCGGCGTCTTGCCGCAAGCCCCGCAAAAAACGACCCCTGCGAAAACCAAAATTGCGAAAAGCCGAATGCGTAAAGCCATCAAGTCTCCCCAAGTGCAATGAGTTTTTCTAAATTCGGGCGAGAGCCGTCGAGGTCTCACCGGATCGGAAATCGGAACGCAAACACTGGACGCATCACCCTGGTTACTCGAGGGCAATTGCTACGCGTCCATTCCCTCAAGCGGCAGGCAGTATACAGGAAGCCGCAAAGCACAGCCTCGAGGTATCGCTCGGAACGCTCGAAACCTCCAGCTGGACCGTAACGACCCGTACACACTGTATAGGATTGCCGCTGCCATTCTAATAATATACTCGGGCTTCCAACCGAAGCTACGCAAGATCGAGCAGCTTGCCGCGCGAAGAGAAGGCCCTGCCAGATTGCGGACCTAAGTTCGTCAAGAAGGAGTAAAGACCGTGCGTCAAACTGTTCTTATGAGCGGGTTTTTGTGCCTCTGCGCAGTGACTGCCGAAGCCGATCAATTAACTCTGAAAAATGGTGACCGATTAACCGGAACCATCGTCAAGTCCGATGCAAAAATCCTTTTGCTCAAAACCGACTTTGCCGGGGATATCAATCTCCAGTGGGACGCGGTAACTTCCATCGTATCCTCGCAATCGCTCCATCTCGCCCTAAAAGATGGGCAAACCATCGTCGGCACCGTCACCACCACGGACGGCAAATTTGAAGTTGCCACCAAGGAAACCGGACCTGTCGCCGCCACCAAAGACGCTGTCGTTTCTGTCCGCAACGATGCCGAGCAAAAGGCTTACGACGATCAAATCGACCGTCTCCGCCACCCCCACCTCACCGACTTCTGGAGTGGCCTCCTGGACACCGGCCTCAGCCTCACCCGCGGAAATTCCGAATCCGTCACCTATTCGCTCTCGGGCAAAGCTGCCCGCGTCACCGACCGTGACAAAATCTCCGTCTACACCACCGCCGTCTACGCGAACAGCACCGTCAACGGCCTCAACTCCACGACCGCCCACGCCATCCGCGGCGGGGTCCGTGGCGATCTCAACGTTAGCGAGCACCTCTTCGTTTTCGGCTTCACAGACTTCGAGTACGACCAATTCCAGGACCTCGACTTGCGCAACGTCGTCGGCGGCGGCCTCGGCTATCATGTCATCAACACAAAGGCCACCACCTTCGATCTATTTGCTGGCGGCGACTACGACCAGGATTACTTCGGAGCCATCGCCGCTACCGCAACCGCTCCCGCCAAGGCGGCCGTTACTCGCAAAAACGGTGAAGTCGATCTCGGCGAAACCTTCAACGCCAAGATCAGCAATCGCACCACGCTCACAGAACAGTTTAGCCTGTTCCCCAACGTCTCGGACACCGGCAGTTACCGCTTCCAATTCGACGCCACCGGCGCCACCAAGCTGAAAAACTGGCTCAGTTGGCAAGTCACCTACAGCGATCGTTACTTGAGCGACCCCCTCCCCGGCTTCAAGAAGAACGACCTGATTCTTTCCACTGGCGTGCGCTTGACATTCGGCAAGGGCGTGTTCTAAATAGGTCGCACGCACACCCGGTACATCTGCATTTAGGCAAAGGAGGCGGGGCATGATCTATTGGCTGGTTGTTGGTCTTATCGCCGGCTGGCTGGCTGGGGTCGTCATGAGGGGCGGCGGTTACGGCATCATCGTGGACATCCTTCTCGGCATTGTCGGCGGCTTCCTGGGTGGCTGGCTTTTCGGCCGTTTGGGGATTTGGCCGGCCGGAGGTATGCTCGGGTCGATCATCGTCGCTTTCGTGGGTGCCGTCATCCTGGTAGGCATCACGCGACTCCTCAAACGAGTCTAGGCTTCGGCCTCAAAGCAGTCCTAAGGATTCAATCGCGCTGAGGAAGCAAGCGGCCCGAAAGCGGCACTTTTGTCTCTTGGCGACTCCAGCAAGCTGTTCTCCAGGCCCCTTTCCCGGCCTTCAGCCGAGCCCTGTCCTCCGAAGCTTTGACACGAATCGAGCAGATTCATCACAATTTATTGGGTCAAGAACCCCTGTACCCAGGGTCAGGTTGGCGGTGCCTGGTACAGGGAAACCGAGGCGAAAACAGTAGCGAAAGCGGCTGTCTTTGTAAGACACTGATTCTAAATAATATAATTTGTTTCAAATTGGGTCATGAGAGTACTGGGAGGCTAGTTTAGCCCCTAAAATGTATCTTCTGTACCATCGCGTTTAGGACGGGTCTGGTGTCAAATGGGACAGGTAAGGCGACCTGGACCAAATGGCAGGTCTCATGCATCTAAAAGGCAAGCCAATCAGTGAGAGAGAAACACCAAGTGGTTGGACGAGCGGGAATCGATAACAGAGGAAAGATGAAGAACAAAGACAGCAAGCGGAAATGGATGTGGTGGTTTTTAGGGATTGTGCTCGCGCTGCAGCTCTATTTCGTACGTGAGCTGGTAGCAGCCTTTGCGCTTTTCGCGCTGGGATTTGCGGCCATCGCCTTCGTAGTCATGAGCCTGTACATGCTTCAAAAGGTTTGGGAAGTCGGCGTTCAGCGCCTAGCCGACAGCCAGCACCCAGTCGTCGATATCGCCCGGCGTGGAGTTAACGCCGTAGAAGACCTCGCGCGCCGCCCCTTGCGCCGCCCGGGTTCCGCCGCGGCTCGTTAAGCCGCCAACAAGTTTGTGGTTTTGCCAGTGCACACAACAGAGCTGCTCAGCCTAGGTCCCTCAGGATGATCGCAGCCTTCGGCAGTAAAAGAGAAGAAAGGCCAGCCGCCCTGAGAGAACGGCTGGCTTTCTTCTTTTTCCGCGGTACCCGCTTGTTTTCGCGGCCCTACATCGAGCTCATGCTTCTGGTCTTTCCTTCTCCTGTCCCCCAACGGATCGCCCCCGGCCCGCATTCCAGGGACTCGTCACAAACCGGTTGACAGCAAAACCGAGGTGTTGTATTTAACCAATCGGTTGAATACGTATGGCTCCCATAAACGCCCCGGAACGCTCCCAGGACCAGCTCACCTCCACCTTTGCTGCTCTCGCGGACCCTACGCGTCGAGCGATTCTCGCTCACTTGGTGTCTGGCGAAGCCTCTGTGACAGAACTGGCCGAGCCCTTTGAGATGAGCATGGCGGCCATCTCCAAGCATATAAAAGTGCTTGAAAACGCAGGGCTTATCACCCGCGGCAGGGCCGCCCAATGGCGCCCGTGCCGGATCCACCCCGCTGCTCTTAAGAACGTCGCCGACTGGGTCGAGAACTATCGCGCGGCTTGGGAGAAGAGGCTCGACCGCCTGCACGACTATTTGGGAGGGCTAGAAGCCAAGGAGAAAAAGCATGGCCGAAACAACAAGTAACTCTGCCGCAGGACAAGCCAGGCGGGAACTCATCCTCACCCGCATTTTTGGCTCGGCTCAGCCTCGGTCAAGAACTAAGTAGACTATGCTTTCCGGCCCATCAGGATCCAGAGACCAGCGGTCCCCCAGCATCGCCACCGAAGCATTCAGAGGGCATCTGGGGCGAAGCTTTCTTTTTTTGGATTGGGTCTAGCCAAGCAATTTTCAGTTGCATTTTTGCAAGTGAGATTGCCAGACTGCTCCAGGCGGAAAGGGAAAAAGAGCTTGACGTATTCCCATATAGGAATGTATTGTGGCGTTCATGGCGCGAGCGGCTACGACTTCTGATGCTTTCAATGCCGTTGCGGAGCCGCGGCGCAGAGAGATACTCAACTACCTGGCTCTAGAAGAGCGGCCGGTGGGGGAGATTGTGGATGCTTTGGAGATGGAACAGCCTTCCGTTTCGAAGCATCTGCGGGTGTTAAAGGATGTCGGGCTGGTGCACGCACGGCGCGCCGGGCGGCAGATGTTTTACCGGACCAATGCGGCGGCGATCCGGCCTTTATATGCGTGGGCGGCTACCTTTGAACGATTCTGGCGGCACCAGTTGATCCGCGTGAAGGAACGAGCCGAGGAGACGAGCGGTCGGTAACAAAAGACTGACGCGATTCTTATGTGAGGAGCGCCGAAATGCCGCTAGCACACCCGCGAACCGGAATGGGCGGCATCGAGGTGTGGATTCCAATCAAGGCCTGAAGTAGCCGGACGAAGCAAGTCAAAACGAAAGTCGAAACAAGAGTGGAAACATAAGTTGAAATAGAACGTCATAAGCAACCTAGGAGGGCAACGTGCAATTGAGTCCGTATCTTTTGTTCAACGGCCAATGCGAGGCTGCGTTCAAGTTTTACGAAAAATGTCTCGGCGGCAAAATCGAAGCAATCTTTACCTTTGGACAATCCCCTATGGCAGAACAGGTGCCGGCGGAATGGGGAAGCAAAGTCATGCACGCTCGCATGAACATTGACGGCATGATCCTGCTAGGTAGCGATCCCCCGCCGGATCGTTATCAACCGCCACAAGGCTTCTCGGTTTCGCTCTCTGTCAAAGATCCCGCCGAAACCGAACGCATCTTCCATGAACTGGAGCAGAACGGTAAAGTGCAGATGCCCATCCAGAAGACCTTCTGGTCAGCCCGTTTCGGCATGCTGGTCGATCAATTTGGCATTCCTTGGATGCTCAACTGTGAGCAAGCGGCCGAGCGAGCTGCCTGACCTTTTGACCTAACGGATGCTGGTAACTGCGTATCCTGATCTTCAGTGTGAACAGCAAACTTGGCGTGGAGGAAGTTCATGAGCTCGGTGACGCAAAGTTCATCAATAGCTGAATCGGCCGCTTCAGCCGTTCCTGCATCAAAAAAGATGCTGTGGATCGGACGCGTCATGAGCGCCTTACCCGTGCTGTTGATGCTCTTCAGCGCGACAATGAAACTGATCAAGGCCGCTCCTGTCGTAGAGGGAATGCCCCGATACGGATATCCGGAGAGCCAGATTGTCACCATAGGGGTGCTTGAACTGCTCTCTTGTATCGTGTATGTAGTTCCGAACACCTCAGTTCTCGGCGCGATTTTGATGACGGGCTATCTCGGTGGCGCGACGGCTACCAATTTTCGCGTTGGCGACCCATCATACATCATGACGTTTCTCCTGGGCGTTTTTGTGTGGGGCGGGCTTTTCTTCCGCGATGCGCGCGTGCGCGCACTAATTCCTTTCCGCGGCTAGCCGGCACTCCAGGAAAACGGGCTTTTTGTTTGCGAGATTGATTTAAGGAGATGCATCCATGAATTTCAAACCAGCGCTGTTCCTTAATGATTTGAAAATCGCCCTCCGCTCGCTGATGCGCGCCAAAGGATTAGCCATCACGGTGATCCTCACGCTGGCGCTGGGCATCGGCGCCAACGCGGCCATTTTCACGCTCGTTCGCGGCGTGCTGCTTCGCCCGCTCGTGAATCGCGACGAAGACCGCCTCGTCTACATCCGTCAGAGCGCGCTGGGGATTGGCACGCCAAACACCTATTTTTCTGTCCCGGAACTGAAGGACATCGAATCCGGTGTCAAATCCATCAGCGAATTCGGCGATTTCTCCACCATCAGCTTTACCATGGTCGGTCTGGGTGAACCTCGCGAGGTTCAAGCCGGGGTTGTCGGTGGCACCTATTTCGACGTCATGGGGCTTCATCCCGTTCTCGGCCGCCTCATCGGCCCGCAGGACGATGGTCCTAATGCCGCTGGCGTCGTCGTTCTGACCTATCGTTTCTGGACTTCCGCCCTCCATAGTGATCCGAATGTCCTCGGCAAGACCCTGCGCCTCGGCAGCGGTGTCATGGGGACTCGAAGCGGGACAATTATCGGAGTTCTCGAACCTTCGATCCCTTATCCTGCGGATACAGAAATCATGGCCAACGTGGTGACGAGCCCACACCATCTCTCCGCCACCATGATCGAAGGCCGCGTCCATCGTATGACGGAACTCTTCGGGCGGCTGGCCCCCGGCACAACTCTCGAGCAAGCGCGCGCTGAGCTGCGCACGGTCTACAGCTCGATGATGAGCCAGAATCCAAAAGATTATTCAAAACAGGCGGATTCGCAGATCAGCGCCACGCTCCTGCGCGAGCAAATTACTTCTGGTGCCCGCACGGTTCTTCTGGTTTTGCTCGCGGCTTCCGGTCTCGTCTTCATCATTGCCGTTTCGAACGTCGCCAATCTTATCCTGGCGCGCTCCGTTCGCCGCGAGGGTGAACTTTCGATTCGCGCAGCTCTCGGCGCCAGCACCTCAACGCTGCGCCGTACGCTTTTGGCGGAGAGCTTGCTTCTCTGCGGCGCAGGAGCACTTCTGGGCGTTCTCAGTGCGCGACCCATGGTGGCCATCCTTGCTCGCTACGCGTCGCGGTTCTCTATCCGCGCTCTCGACCTGACCGTCGACTCGAGCATGTTGTGGGTCGGCGCTGGTCTAGCGATTATCGCGGCTATCCTGCTGGCGTATGTTCCGCGCCTGCCCTCCGCGACCTCTTCCCAGGGATTCGGCTTGGCCGCGGGCAGCGTACGCATTACCGGTGGCACGAATCGCCGACTCCGTCTCTTCGCCATGACGCAAATTGCCGCCTCCTTCCTGCTGCTCGCTGGCGCCAGCATGCTGCTTAAGACGCTTCTCGATATGCAAAACGCGCGCACTGTTCTCGACGCGAACCGCGTGCTGGCCGTCAATGTTCCCGTGGACTCTTACGGCAAGAAACCCGAAGAGGTAAACCACTTCTATGAGGAAACGATTCGCCGCGTCTCCGCATTGCCCGGCGTCGATGCCGTCGCCGTCGGAGATGCCGTACCCTGGCGAGACACACAATTCAACTTCCAACTGCAATTCTCAGGCGATGGCCACGTGAAAGGCCCCGGCGAAGAATATCCCCGCACGCAGGTCCGTACCGTTTCTCCGGGATTTTTCGCTGCGCTCCACGTGCCCATCCTTGAAGGACGCGATTTCAACGACCTCGACCGGCAGGACAAGGAGCCCGTAGTGGTCATCAGCCAAAGCGTTGCGCAACGCATGTTCCCCGGCCGTGATCCCCTCAACCGCCATCTCTGGTGGACCGATCCCGTCATCAAGTTTATCGGCATGGAGCCCACGCCGCGCCGCATCGTCGGGGTGGTTGCCGACCTTGACGACACGCACGTCATCCCCGCCCCTACACTTACCGTCTATGACCCCATGGAACAGCAGGGCCTCTTTGGAGGCCGGCTTTTTGTGCATACCCACTCGGATCCGTACGCACTGGTTACGCCCATTGTGCAGCTGATTCGCAGTATGTCTGCCGACCAGCCGGTCGAGAAAGCGGCCACGCTTGAGGACGTCCGCGCCGAAGTGCTCACACCAGACCGTTTGAACTCGCTCGTCTTCGGAGGTTTTGCCCTCGTCGCTCTGGCCATTGCGATCGTCGGTGTTGCCGGCGTCCTTGCGTTCTCCGTCAGTGCCCGCACGCGCGAATTCGGTATTCGTCTCGCCATTGGCTCGCAGCCGAGCCGTCTCCTGGCAGGAGTCATACGCGAGGGCGCGGTTATGGCCGCCGTGGGGATCGTCGCTGGTGCGGCAGGCGGATACATCCTTGCGCGTCTGGCAGGCAGTTATCTTCTGGATATGAAAATGCCAAGTCCCTTGCCGGTACTGGCTTCGGCCGTCATTTTGCTCGTCGCTGCCGTTGCTGCGTCCGCGCTTCCGGCCGCACGCGCCGCCCGCATCGACGTCATCCAGGCCCTGCGGGCCGAGTGAACTTAGGATCCTGGATTGCCCATGGCCTTTTGGCCCACCGCTGCCGGATTGCGGCGACACATACCAATGTCCGTTTGAAATGTTTAAACTTCTGAACGTAAGGTCCTAATCGATGTGCAGAAACATTAAGACGCTTTTCAACTTCGAGCCACCCGTTACCTCGGAAGAGGTTCGGGCATCTTCGCTCCAATTCGTGCGAAAAATCAGTGGCATCCACAAGCCGTCGAAGGTAAACGAAGCGCCCTTCTTGGCGGCGGTGGATGAAATAGCAGCTGTCTCGACCCGTCTTCTCCACGCGCTCGAGACCAGCGCGCCGCCAAAGGATCGAGCAGCAGAGGCGGCAAAAGCCAAGGCTCGAGCTGCCGGGCGATTCGGATCTTGAGTTCTGACGGATCCGCCGTGGCACGAGGTACCGCGCTCTTCTGGCGTCAAGCCGGCAACTTCGAGCGGTAGACGGTCTCGACGACGCCTGGGGTGTACCCCTTCTGTGCTACTCTTTGCGCCCGCTAGCGCGTAGACATGAGCCCACTCTAGGAGATGGTGATGACCCGGCGAAGCAAACTGGCCAAGCTGATGGGGATTGCCGTAGCACTTATGCTCGCGATTTGTTCCGTAAGTCCTGCGCAGGAAAAAGACAAAGTACCGGCGAAGAAGGTCGCCATTCGCGCCGGACGTTTGATCGACGGCAGGAGCGATACGCCCATTCTGAACGCCGTGATCCTCATCGAAGGCGACAAAATTGTCTCCGTAACTGCCGGAGGGACGCCGCCCGCGGGCACGGAAGTCATCGATCTCTCGAAAGCTACTGTGCTTCCCGGATTCATCGACGTGCACACGCATGTACTTCTGAACGGAGACATCACCGCGGCAGACTACGACGAGCAACTGCTGAAGGAGTCCATTCCTTACCGCGCGATTCTTGCGGCGCGCAACGCGCGTATTGCGCTTGAAAACGGTTTTACTTCGATTCGCGATGTCGAGACGGAAGGCGCGATGTATGCCGATGTCGACGTAAAGACGGCCATCGCTAAAGGCGAAGTTCCCGGCCCGCGCATGCAAGTTGCTACGCGCGCGATGGCTCCGACAGGAATGTATCCGCTGCTCGGGTATTCCTGGGAATTGAAAGTTCCCACGGGGGTGCAGTCTGTTGATGGTGTCGAAGGCGCGCGCAAGGCGGTCCGCGAACAAGTGATGTACGGGGCGGATTGGATCAAATATTACTCCGACCGCCGCTATCACTTTGGGGACGACGGCGTGCTTTACAGCATGGTGAATTTCACTGACGAGGAAGCCAAAGCCATCGTCGACGAAACGCACCGGCTCGGCAAGAAAGTCGCCGCGCATTCGATCGGTTCCGATGGAATTGCCGCCGCGCTACGCGCCGGGGTCGACACGATCGAGCATGGCGACGGTTTCACCGACGCTCTTCTCGACGAAGCCGTAAAAAAAGGCGTTTATTGGGTCCCCACGATCACCGTGGGCGCGTACGTTGCTCCGGGCCGCGGCGGCAATTGGATCAAGATGGTGGACCTCGAAAAAACCGCCTTCCAAAAAGGTCTCAAGAAAAACGTAAAAATTGCACTCGGAACTGATGCCGGAGGTTTCGACTGGAAAGAACTGAACGAAGCGGAGGAATTCGTTTACTACGCGAACTACGGCATGACCCCCATGCAGGCCATTCGCGCGGGCACGGTGGTTCCAGCGGAGCTTCTCGGCTGGAGCGACAAGGTCGGCGCCATCGAACGAGGCAAGTGGGCGGACATCGTCGCCGTAAGCGGCGACCCGCTACGAGACATCACCGAACTGAAGCGCGTAAAATTCGTGATGAAAGGCGGCATGGTCTACAAAAACGAGCTGCCTTAGATAGCATCGCAGAGCGAAAGGAAGCAATGGGCCGCTCACGCCGAGCGCCAGGGGAAGTCTAACCACTCGGGATTTCGTATTCGGGAGGAGCGGTGATCGAAACTATATGGCAGGACTTGAAATTTGGCTTGCGCATGCTGAGGAAAAATCCCGGCTTTACCGCCGTGGCGATGTTCACGCTCGCGCTGGGAATCGGCGCAAACACAGCGATTTTCAGTGTCGTCCATGCGGTCCTATTGCGGCCGCTTCCTTACGGCGATGCCGATCAGCTGCTCGCAATCTCGCAGACAGATCGCGCCTCGGGTACAACCGGGGTGCCGGTTTCTTTCACGAAATTTACAGAGATAAGTGAGCAAAATAAATCGTTGGCAAGCGTCGCGGCGTTCTATCCCTATACGCCGAGTCTGGTCTCCGAGCACCAACCAGAACTCGTCAATGCCGCGCGGGTTTCCGCCGATTTGTTTCGCGTTCTGGGAATCACGCCGCTCCTCGGCAGAGGTTTTTTGCCGGAAGAAGAGGCGCCCGGGGGCCATGACGCGGCCATCCTTGGCGACGGCTTCTGGCACAGCCACTTCGCCGCGGACCCGGGACTGCTTGGCAAGACCCTCTCGCTGGACGGTAAAAGAGTCACGGTCGTGGGCGTCCTGCCCGCGAGTTTTCATTTTCCTTTGCAATTTCCCGAGCCCGACGTGTGGCTCCCGGGCGTTTCTGAATCAAGCTTTCTCACGCCGCAACAGATTCATTCCGGCGCTGGCTATCTCAGTGTGATTGCGCGCATGCGGCCCGGCGAGACTCTTGCGCGTGTACAAGCGGAGCTCTCCGCCATCGACGGACGCTATCGCCAACAGTTTGGCAGCTACGTTGATGCGACGAAATACTCGCTCGCGGCGACGTCGCTCTCAGAAGGTCTTGTCGGTCCACTGCGCGCATCGTTACTGGTGCTGCTGGCTGCGGTCGGATTCGTTCTGCTGATCGCGTGCGCCAACCTAGCCAACCTTTTGCTTGCGAGGGCCACTTCGAGGGATCGAGAGATCGGAATTCGTAAGGCGCTTGGCGCCACGCGATCGCGCCTGGTGCGGCAATTGTTGTGCGAAAGTCTGCTGCTTGCGCTCAGCGGTGGAGCGCTGGGAGTTTTTCTAGCAAGTGCGCTGATGCCCGCACTGCGCGCCCTTAGCCCCGGGACTGTGCCGCGCCTCGCGGAAGCGAGCATCGACGGTTCCGTGCTGCTTTTCTCGCTTTTGCTCTGCGCCCTTACAGGCGTGCTCTTTGGCCTGATGCCTTCGCTCGAAGCGGCCGGAAAGGAACTGCAAGAGACCCTGAAGGAAGGTTCACGCACTTCTTCAGCAGGCGGCCATCGCGGCAGGTTTCGCGCGTTTCTGGTTGTCGCCGAAATTGGCATGGCGCTCGTCCTTATGACCTGCGCGGGGTTGCTCATCGAAAGTTTCGCGCGCCTTATGCACGTGAATCCCGGGCTATCGCCAAGTAATGTGATGACCTTTCCTCTGACGCTGCCGCCGGTGCGCTACCCGCAGGCGCAGCAACAAGAGGCTTTCTACCGGCAACTGCTGGAGCGCGTGAGAACGATTCCTGGGGTCGAGGCTGCTGGCGAAACCAGTTATTTGCCGCTCTCGGGCAGCGCGCGATTCGGCTTTTTTTGTCCCGAGGGGCACGCGTGCCTGGGAATCGGCAAAGACCCCGTCATCGCGATGCGTCAAGTGAGCCCCGGTTATTTCGATACCGTGCGCACGCCGCTTCTTCGCGGCCGTGTGTTCACAGAAAAAGATACTGCGGACGGACTGCCGGTTGTGGTCGTCAACCAAACGACGGCAACGCGTTATTGGCCCGGCCAGGACCCCGTCGGCCAACATCTCGCGAATTCGCGGGACAGGGTGCAGCGAGAAATTGTCGGCGTGGTTGCAGACGTAAAATTTGGCGGCCTCAATGCAGCAAACACAGAAGAGATGTATCTGCCGATGGCGCAAGCTCCCTGGCTTACGATGACGCTGGTCGTGCGCTCCGGCGTCAAACCGCAACCTCTGGTCACAGCGGTCCGGGCAAAAATCGCGGAGGGCGATCCCGATTTGCCGGTTGCCGGAATTCTCAGCATGGACGAAGTGGTCTCCACGTCCGTCGCGCAGCCCCGAATCATTATGCAATTCGTTGGCGTGTTTGCTGGATTCGCACTGTTGCTGGCGGCGATTGGAATTTACGGCGTGATGGCTTACAGCGTGACCGCTCGCAAACAAGAGATGGGCATCCGCGTAGCTCTGGGCGCGCGGCCAGCCGATATTTTGCGTCTCGTGGTGGGGCAGGGAATGCGCATGACGCTGCTCGGAATTGCGCTCGGAGTTGCTGTTTCCCTGGTTCTTACACGTCTGCTCGCGAGCTTGCTGTTTGGAGTGCGGGCAACGGATCCGCTGGTTTTCAGCGCGGCCGCGCTACTGCTCGTGGGAGTGGCCTCTCTGGCTTGCTACCTTCCGGCTCGGCGCGCCACGCGCGTCGATCCGATCATCGTGCTACGCTACGAATAGAGGCCACCATGCCTGTCGAAACTCTGTGGCAGGACACGAGACTCGCAATCCGGGTGTTGAGGAAGAATCCGGGATTCACGGCGGTGGCCCTGCTCACCCTGGCGCTGGGAATCGGCGCAAATACCGCCATCTTTAGCCTCGTCGATACGGTTCTCTTACAACCGATTCCTTACCCAGCGGCGGAGCGCTTGATTTCGATTTCACAATTCGACTCGCGCACCAACACCAAAGGACTCTCGCTCTCGTTGCCCAAGTTCGAGCAGATCGCAGAACAAAGCCGGACACTCGAAAGTGTCGCCGTGTATTATCTGCGCGGCATGAGTCTGGCGACTTCGCACGAGCCGGAAGCCTTAAGCGGCGCTCGTGTTTCCGCGGATTTCTTCCGCGTCCTCGGCGTGGCACCCGCTCGCGGGCGCACTTTTCTTCCTCAAGAGGATCAGCCGGACGCGGCCGACGTCGCCATTGTGACGGATGGATTCTGGCACAGCCACTTTGCGGCCGACGATGATGTGCTCGGTAAGTCTCTGGTTCTTGACGGAAACAGTGTCACCGTCATTGGAATTCTTCCCGCCAGTTTTCGTTTTCCCTTCGAGACTCCCGAGCCGCAGGTGTGGCTTACTCGCGTGTCGGAACATCCGCTGTTGAAGCCGTTGCAAGTTAATATGGGCGCCGGTTATTTGTCCGGAATTGCGCGTCGGCGTTCGGGCCAGACCATCGCGCAGACTAGTGCGGAACTGGGCGCCATCAACGCCGGCTATGCCCAAAGATTTGCCGGCCACGCGGATGGAGCCAACCACGATCTCGAGGTCGAATCGCTCCAGGAAAATCTTGTCGGCGGTTTGCGCCGCTCGCTGCTCGTGCTGCTTGCCGCTGTCGGGTTCGTTCTGCTCATTGCTTGCGCCAATGTCGCCAATCTGCTGTTGGCGCGCGGCACGGCCCGCGAGAAGGAACTCGCTCTGCGAAAAGCACTGGGTGCGTCGGACGGCCGGCTCGTTCGACAATTGCTCTGCGAAAGTTTCGTGCTGGCTTTTTCAGGCGGCGCGTTGGGAATTATTCTCGCGTTCGCGCTCATGCCTTTGTTGCGCTCCGTGAAGGAAGCAAACATTCCGCGCTTGGCCGAAGTCCGCATCGATCCGGCGGTCCTCTTGTTCTCACTGCTCTTGTGCGCAGTGACTGCGATGCTATTCGGCCTGGCGCCGTCGTTCGAGGCTGCCGGCAAGCAGTTGCACGCCGCGCTTAAAGAAGGACTGCGCGGATCAACTGTCGGCGGGAGGCGCCGAAGATTTCACGCCGCGCTGGTGGTTGCGGAAATCTCCGTGGCGTTGGTGCTCATGACCGGCGCGGGGCTGCTGATCGACAGTTTCGCGCGGTTAACGAAAGTGAATCTGGGGTTTGCGCCGCGCGGAGTTTTGACCTTCCCGATCGCTCTGCCGTCCAGCCGCTACAGCCAAGCGGAACAGCAGGCGGCGTTTTTCCGGCTCGCGTTGCAGCGCGTGAAATCCGTTCCAGTCGTCGAAGCTGCCGGCTTTGTGAGCTTCCTGCCACTCTCGGGTGGATACCGGGTAAGTTATTTCTGCATTGAGGGGCAGATCTGCCAGGGTCTTGGCAAGGATCCTCTCATCGCCATCTGGCAGGTGAGTCCCGGCTACTTTGAGGCGTTAGGGATTCCTCTGCTTAGCGGACGAGTTTTCGACGAACATGACATTGCCGGCGCGGCGCCGGTAATGATCGTCAACGAAACGGCGGCCAAACATTTCTGGCCGAACGAAAATCCCGTTGGCAAACATATTGCCGGCTCGCGCGATGCGTTTCAGCGCGAAGTCGTCGGCGTCGTGGCGGACGCCAAATTCAGCTCCTTGGGCGATGCCAGCGCCGATCAACTCTACGTGCCTTTCGAGCAGTTGCCTTACGCCGCGATGACTTTGGTAGTGCGTTCGTCCGCGAAACCCGAACCCTTGATAGACGCCATTCGCGGCCAGGTTACCGAGATCGATCCCACATTGCCGCTTTCCGGAATTCGCAGCATGGAGAATATTGTGTCCGAGTCGCTTGCGCAACCGCGGCTGATCTCGCAAGTTACGGGAGTTTTCGCAGGATTCGCGCTGCTGCTGGCTGCCATTGGAATTTACGGCGTGATGGCTTACAGCGTGGCTGCGCGCAAACAAGAGATGGGCATCCGTGTAGCGCTGGGCGCGAGATCAGCCGATATTTTATGGCTCGTGGTGGGGCAGGGGATGCGTATGACGTTGCTCGGCGTCGCTATCGGCGTGGCCGTCTCGATCGCCCTTACACGTTTACTGGCGAAGTTGCTTTTCGGCGTGACGGCAACCGATCCGCTGGTGTTCAGCGCAGCAGCGCTGGTTCTGGCCGGTGCTGCCTTCGTGGCGTGCTACATCCCGGCTCGCCGCGCCACTCGCATCGACCCAATCCTAGTGCTGAAATATGAATAGCCAACGCCTCCAAAATGCGGATGACGGCAGAACCGCTACGATTGCCGAGGCCGGTCAGCAGGGCCCATGTTCAGCCTGAGCAGTAGGAAAATGGCTATCAGCAAACTCACGATGACGTAAAGGAATCCTGGAGCAAACGAGTGAGTGCGGTCCAGGAAATAACCAATCACCGAAGGTGTCACAAAACTTCCAAGATTGCCGATCGAATTGATGAGTCCGATGGACGCCGCCGCCGCAGATTCGCCGAGGAAGGCCGAGGGCACAGGCCAGAAAGATGGAAGAAAAGCGTTTGCGGTAGAAGCGACCGTAAGTGAAGCAAACGCAAACCAAAAATGCGATCCGGAAACAATCGTCAAGGCGAACGCCACGACACCCAGCATGAGCGGAATTGCAGTGTGCCAGCGCCGCTCGTTGGTGCGGTCGGAATGCCAGCCGTTCAAGAGCATGGCGAAGAGCACGGCGACGTATGGAAGGATCGAGAGCATGGTTACTGAGAGATCGGACATGGCGGAAGCGCGCTTCAAAAATGTGGGCAGCCAAATCGTTAGCGAGTAGATGCTGCTGACAGCGAAGAAATAGATGAGCGTCAACTGAATGACCGTCGGCTGCAGCAGCGCTTCCCACACCCGGTAAGACCGGGCCGCTCTTTTCTCTAGCGCTTCCCGTTCTAATTCGGCGGTGATCCACTCCCGCTCTTCCGGTGCGAGCCAGCGCGCTTCGCGCGGCAAGTCCGTGAGATAAAACACCGTGATGACGCCAAACACAATCGCAGGAATTCCCTCGACGATAAACAACCAGCGCCATCCCTCGAAACCGAACCAGTGGGCGCCGAGCAACCAGCCTCCGAGAGGGGAACCCACGATGTTGGCGACGGGAATCGCAATCATGAACATCGCGCCTGCTTTCGCGCGGTCTTCGGAGCGAAACCAGTGAGTGAGGTATACGAGAACGCCTGGAAAGAAGCCGGCTTCAGCCGCGCCCAGAAGGATTCGAACGAGGTAGAAATGGGTGGGCGTTCGAATGAACGCCATCAGTACGGTGATGAGTCCCCAGGTAACCATGATGCGCGCGAACCATTTGCGGGCGCTCCAGCGCTCGACGATCAGGCAGCCGGGGATTTCGAACAGCAGGTAGCCAACGAAAAATATTCCGGAGCCAAAGCCGAACACCCGGTTGCTGAAGCTCAGATCGTGCGTCATTTCGAGAGCAGCGTAACTGACATTCACGCGGTCGAGAAAGGCGATGACGAAGAGAACGAAGAGAAACGGCAACAAGCGCCGCGCAATGCGGCGACGCGCTGCGAGGGCAATCTCCTTTGTGGAAGAAGGCAAATCCATGCCGCTTGGGCTTCTAACACAACGAAGCGTGGAATGCACGCGAACGAAAAAGACCTGGTAATGGTCAGTTTTCCGTTATCGCCATTACCAGCCTCGATCGAGCTTCCTTCGCTCCGTCCGGCACAGATGCTTGCGCAAAAGCTTCAAATGCAAAGCGACCCTAAAGCACGCCCCTGGCATCCAACTGACCACCAGGCAGAACGGTTGTTTTTCGTTCTGTTGGCTATATCTTCGTCGCGAGCGAGGTGGACCATGCGAAATGCTTCGGTGTTTCTACTACTGCTCGGCACACTGACGGTGGTTGGCGCGGCAAGTAGTCCTCAGGCAAGTGAGGCTCAAGACGAACAGGAACTTCGGCAAATCGAGGCGACCACCGCAAAAGGTGAGCAGCAAAATGATGTATCCATGATGAGGTTGTTTGCCAGCGATTTTGTTTCTTCCGGCAGGAACGTGATGTCAAAACAGCAACTTGAGGAAGCCGTGAAAAGTAACTTCGTATCCCACAGAAACGGCCCGAGTCCAGTCACCATCGAGAAGAAGAATATGATGATTTATTTATTTGGCGACACTGCCGTGGTGACCTACATTAAGGAGTATCGGCAGACGCGTGACACCACGAAGTTCTTCGATGAAGATGATACAGATGTGTTTAAGCGGGGAACCAAAGGTTGGCTTTTGCAGTTCTCGAAATTGTCTCCCGTCGCCAACACTGCGGTAAGCTGACCCAAACACAAGCGCCCGGGACCTCTTCGTCGGGGAGGTGCACGAAATGAAAAACCCTGGGCCTCCGCCGCACTACCAAAAACCCCCTGGCACAAAATAGAAGGAACCGGATCTTGGCCAGTTCCCGAGTAGTGACGTCTAATCGTAAATCGACATACTGCTAAGAACCGAGCGGACTCCTGGCTTCCGCGCCGGGCATGACGTTTTTCAGAGGCTGCGTGCGCCTGGGCTCGAGTTCCGGATGCGGGAGCAGCTTGCGCGGGAGCATTTGGTCGCGCATGGCGGCGTTGTAGACGAAGGTGGCTTCGACGAGCGCAGCTTGGGCGAGATCCTCGGGTTCGAGGCGCTCGTAGGTGTCCATGTTCGAATGGTGGGTTCGCGAGCCGTAGTCGAGCTGATCCTGGATGAACTGGAATCCCGGAAGGCCGACGGCGTCGAACGCTTCGTGATCCGTGCCGCCGGTGTCGCGCATCGTGAGCGTCGTGACGCCCAGATCTTTCAGGGGCTCGATCCACTGCGCGAAAATCGGGGCGACGGCTGAGTTGCCTTGCAAATAAACCCCGCGGACTCTACCGCTTCCGTTATCCAGGTTGAAATATACGGACAACTTTTGATGCCCGGGCTTGAGCTGGATGGGGCCGGCGGCATCGCGATCGTACTCGGTGACCGCGAGCTGGTCCGGTTCATTCGAACGCGGAACAAAACCAAAATGTTGCTTCACGTAACCGTAGGAGCCGAACTCGCCTTGCTCTTCGCCGGTCCACAGGCCGACGCGAATAGTGCGGCGGGGTTTCACTTCGAGCGCGTTCAGGATGCGCATGACTTCCATGGCCACCACGCTGCCGGCGCCGTTGTCGGTTGCGCCGGTAGCTGAGGCCCAGGAATCGAGATGACCGCCGAGCATGACGACTTCGTCTTTCAGCTTGGGGTCGCTGCCAGGGATTTCGGCGATGGTGTCGAAACCGTGTTCGTGGTCGCCGCTGAACTTTGTGTCGATGTCAAGTTCGATGTTCACCGGAACGCCGGCTTGCAGTAGGCGGTACACGCGCCCAAAGTTTTCAATGGCGGCAACTGCGACGGGCAAGGGGTTCGCGTGGTCACGCTGATAGATGAGCCAGCCGAACCCGGCGCCGGTATCGTCGAAGATCGTGCCCCCGGAGCCCCCGTTGTTTCTGCCGTCGCGGCTGGGCGTAATCACAGCCAGGGCCTGTTCGGCGGCGAGGAAGTGGCCGATCTTTTCGCGGAAGGCGAGCGTTTTGAGAAATGCCGCGAAGGAAAAGGAGTTGGCCAGGCTGGTGGGATATTCCTGGATGCGTTTGAGGTCGGCGTCTTCGTTGCGCGTGAAAAGGGGTTTCTCGACGGGCTTCACCTCGCGCATTTCGCCCAGGAAAATAATTTTCCCCGCTAGCTTGCCTTTGTATTTGTCGAAGTCGGCTTCGGTCTTAACGTCGACCCAAACCGCGGACCCTGTGACGGGGCCCTTTGTGGCTGGCGACCACGGCGCGGCTTGGGCTATGAAGACGGCTGCGTCGGGAGCCGTCATGCGCACCCAGGTGTTTAGTTGCTGCCAGCCCATGCCGAACTCGCCCCAGTCTTCGAGATGCGCGTTGCTGCAGCCCATGGCGGCGAATTGATCGCGGGTCCATTCGTTGGCCCGCTTCAGATTCGGAGAACCGGTCAAGCGCGGGCCAATGCCATCCATGAGACCGGAGGCGTACTCCATGATATGCGAATGCGCGAGAGCTTCCTCGCGGATGCTCTGGTACATGGCAAAATCGAGAGATTCTTTTTCCGGTTGCGGCATTTCATAGGAGGGTCGCGCCGCTTCTTTTGGCGAAGTTTCTTTTTTATCTTTGTCTGCGGCGAACAAGGAAAATGCCAGGCCGGCAATCGGAATCGCGACTGGAGCGAAGATTCGCAGTAAGCGCACGAAAGTTTCCTTTTTCGAAAAGGAATTCGAGGAGCATAACAAAGGCGGAGAGAATTACCAAGAATCGCCGGGGCCAGACGCAGAACAGCTTGCCTGCTGGCTGGCGCTACAATGAGGCAACCAGGAACCGTGCAAAAACTGTTGAGGTCTATCGCACGCTCTGCACTTTCGCCCCCGACGATCTGGACTGCCGTTTGCGACTCGCCCAGACGCACACTTCCGCCAGCCGGACCAAGGATCCTTTGACAACCGTCGAAGGATGCGGCGCCGAAGGGATTCTTGCTGGTGGCCCATCAAGCGCACGCCGGGGCCGGCGAGTAGAACGAGTCCTCGAAGCACCAAATCCGAGCGCCGAACTCGTTTGGCTCGGGATGACTTCGCGCTTCCAGCGCTCGCGGGACGCGGTTACAATTCATGCGCAGTTGACGGGGTCATCGGCCCCCAAGTTGGGTGGTGACTATCCGATCGATTTTGTCCGTGAGCGGACTGGCCCCAAAATGAGTCGGGGCTTGCTCTTTGAAAGGAGACGATTCTGTGGCCGAAACTACGAATCAACATGCGCTGGGCGACCGCGCAGCATTTCAACTTGCGAATGTCACAAAGACTCCGCCGCAGTATGGAGCCATAACGCCGCGGTGGCTGGTGCGATTTCTGGATTGGAAGCCGCTGGAGGCGGGGACGCTGCGCGTCAACCGCGTGGCGGACGACAAAGCGATCGATGTGGTGTGCGGTCAGAAGGACGAAAAGGCGCTCCCGGAGACTTATGTCGAGTACGAAGAGAAGCCGCGTGAATACACTTTATGCGGAATTTCAGCCGTTCTTGATGTTCACACGCGCGTTTCCGATCTCTACAGTAATCCTTATGACCAGGTGCGCGAGCAATTGCGGCTCACGATTGAAAATGTGAAAGAGAATCAGGAGGGGGAACTCGTCAATAATCCTGATTACGGGCTTCTGAAAAATGTTTCGGCGAGTCAGCGGATTTCGACCCGCAAGGGCGCTCCGACTCCGGACGACCTGGATGAACTGCTCGCGAAAGTTTGGAAGGAGCCTTCGTTTTTTCTGGCTCACCCGCGTGCGATTGCGGCTTTCGGCCGGGAATGCACACGGCGCGGCGTGCCACCGCCGACGGTCACTTTGTTTGGCACGCCCTTTGTCACCTGGCGAGGGGTTCCGCTGATTCCTACCGACAAGCTTTATATTGATGGCAACAAGAAGGCCAAGGGGCCGGCGGGAAAGACGAACATTCTTTTGTTGCGCGTGGGAGAAAAAAAGCAGGGAGTGATTGGGCTGTTTCAGCCGGGGTTGCCGGGCGAGCAGACCCCTGGACTGTCGGTGCGGTTTATGGGGATCAGCAACAAGGCCATCGCGTCTTATTTGATTTCACTGTATTGTTCGGCCGCGATTCTTGTGGACGATGCCATTGCTGCGCTCGAAGACGTGGAAGTCGGACACTACCATGAGTACAAGTGATTCAAGGAAGGACGCGCCGCGGTTTCCGGGTGAGGCATTCGAAACGGTGCTGCCCGGCGAGAGATTTGGCGTTCCGGCAGGCGTTCCAGATCCCGCGGTTTTGGCGCGCATGGCCAATGAGTTCTTCACGGCTTTGCCGGAGCTTTCGCAGGCCGAACAGAGCGCGCCTACGGTTCCCCAACTGAGTGCCGCAGTTCCGGGAGCGGCCGGAGCCTTGAATGCTTCGGGAAATCCGGCTGCGCTTACCTCTTGGCCGACGACTGGTATTCCCTCCGAAGCGGAGCTGCGAGCTGTTCCTGCATCCCAGGCCCCGGCTGCGCCGCCGTCATTGGTTGCGGGGCTCTTGCCTCAAGCTTTGCCCGAAATTCCCAGGGGAGCGGGTGCGACGAGTCTTTCCGCGCTTCCGTCTTTCTCTTTTCTCGACGAAATCAGACCGCTGTTTTCTTATCCCATTCGATCACCGCTAGCTGCCGCTCCGCCACTGCCGGCTGTGAAGATTCCGGGCGAGACCGAACTGCGTGCTCTCGCTAACAATTTTTCTCGGACGGCGACGCCGCAGATTCTTGATTCAGGCTCGTACCTTGGTGCACCTCAGGTGCCGGCCGCAGCGCCGCAGGTTGGCGCGGTCGACAAGCCGGTTTCTTTCGCTTTTCTTGATGAGCTTCGGCACCTTGCTCCCGCGGGAACGTTGCCTGCCGCCGAACCGTGGCGCGTCACAGCTGCGGTGCTGCCGGAATTGAATATCTCTTCCGGGCCGTTTGACGTGCAGGCCATCCGCCGCGATTTTCCGATTTTCGAGGAACGTGTTCACGGCAAGCCTTTGATCTGGCTGGACAACGCTGCTACCACGCAGAAACCGCAGAGTGTGATCGACCGTCTGAGCCATTTTTATACGCACGAGAATTCAAATATTCATCGGGCGGCGCACGAGCTGGCGGCGCGCGCCACGGATGCGTATGAGGCCGCACGCGAAAAAGTGCGGCGATTCTTGAATGCCTCGACAGTGCGCGAGATTATCTTTGTGCGCGGAACCACCGAGGCCATCAATCTGGCAGCGCAGAGTTGGGGACGGCAGAACATTCAGAAGGACGACGAGATCGTCATCACCTGGCTGGAACACCACGCCAACATCGTTCCGTGGCAGATGCTTTGCGCGGAGAAGGGCGCGCGGTTGCGCGTGGCGCCTGTCGACAACAGTGGGCAGGTGCTGCTGGACGAATATCAGAAGCTTTTAGGGCCGCGCACGCGGCTTGTAGCGTTTGCGCAAGTTTCGAATGCCCTTGGGACTGTCACTCCGGCGCGAGAGATGATCGAGATGGCGCACCGTTATGGAGCGAAAGTGCTTCTGGATGGCGCGCAGGCTGTTTCGCACATGCGCACCGACGTTCAGCTCTATGATTGCGACTTTTATGTTCTCTCCGGGCACAAGATGTTCGGGCCAACCGGTATCGGAGTCGTCTACGGCAAGCTGGATATTCTGGAGAATACGCAGCCCTGGCACGGCGGCGGCAATATGATTCAGGATGTGACGTTCGAGAAGACAACCTATCAGCCCCCGCCTGGGCGTTTCGAAGCCGGTACGGGCAACATTGCGGATGCCGTGGGGCTGGGCGCGGCGATTGATTATATCGAGCGGATCGGCATGCACAACATTGCGCGTTACGAGCATGATCTATTGGTGTATGCCACGGAAGCGCTCGAGCGCGTGCCTGGGCTGCGTTTGATCGGAACGGCGATGGAGAAGGCGGGAGTTCTGTCGTTTGTGCTGGATGGCTTCCGGACCGAAGACGTCGGCGCTGCGCTGAACCGCCAGGGCATCGCTGTGCGCGCGGGGCATCATTGCGCGCAGCCGATTCTTCGGCGCTTCGGAGTGGAGAGCACGGTTCGGCCGTCGCTGGCTCTCTACAACACGTGTGAAGAGATCGACGCACTAGTCAATGCTCTTTGGAACTTGAAACAAGGACACGGCTCCCTCTAGGTCCTTCTGACGAATGGCAAGCGTGATGGGAGAGCGTCCGGCCAGTCATGCTGCGTGCTAACATCCGCGCCGCAAAATCTAGACTTGAGGTCTTCCTCGTGCGCCACTTTTTGTTTCTAATCGCTGCGGTCGTCGGCTTGTCCACAAGTTTGTTTGCGCAGTGGCCGCCTGCTCCGGGTCACACGACTTTGGAGGTGTGGCCGCATGGGGCGCCGGGCGCGGCGGCAAATCCGGCTCCTGAAGGCGACACGACGACGGCCAAGGATCATCTCGTGGCCGGCAAGGCTGTCGTTCGAATTGGCAATGTCTCTCTACCGACGCTGACGCTTTACACGCCCACGGGCAAGAGCACCGGCGCAGCGGTTGTAGTTTTTCCCGGAGGCAGCTATCGCATTCTGGCGATCGATCTCGAAGGTACGGAAGTTTGCGACTGGCTGAACTCGGCGGGCATCACGTGTGTCCTGCTCAAATACCGCGTGCCGGACACCGGGCCGTACCCAAAATCCGCTGCCGCTCTGCAGGACGCGCAGCGCGCTCTCGGGATTGTGCGGTCTCACGGGGCGGAGTGGCATATCGATCCAAAGCGTATTGGTGTTCTCGGCTTCTCCGCGGGGGCCCACCTTGCGGCAGCGCTCAGCACTCATTTCGATAAACGTGTTTACGATCCAATCGATGCCGCTGACAAGATCAGTTGCCGGCCGGATTTTGCGGTGATTGTTTATCCGGGGTATTTGGCGATTGCGGAGCAGAACTTTGCCGCTAATGCGGACATCCATCCAACGGAGCAGACTCCACCATCGTTCATCGTGCAGGCGGAGGACGATCCGGTGCATGTCGAAAATTCGACCGTTTATTTTCTGGCTTTGAAGAACGCCAAGGTTCCGGCGGAGATGCATGTGTATGCCGAGGGCGGGCACGGGTACGGACTTCGCCGGACTGAGCTTCCCGTTACCGGTTGGCCCCAATTGGTGGAAACCTGGTTGCGCACCATTCAGATTTTGCCGGCGGCCGCGCGCTGAGGGCGTGCGGACCGGGCAAGCCCCGCCTCTACAGGTCACATTCGAGAAAAAACATTAGAAGAAAGCGGCACCGCCGTCCACGTTGATGGATTGGCCGGTGATGGCACTGGAATGGTTGGAGCAGAGAAAGAGGGCGGCGCGGGCAACCTCGTCGGCGGTTTGCCCGCGGCCTTGCAAAATCGTGTTTAGGAAGCCGGCGAGTTGCTCTTTCGGACTGACACCTAGCTTTGTTGCGAGCGTGTTACCTAATTCTTTGGACATGCGCGTTTCGGTGACTGGGCCGGGGCAGATGGCGTTAACGCGCACGCCTTTGCGAGCGGCTTCGGCGGCGGTGATGCGCGTGAGGCCCAGCATGCCCGCTTTCGCGGCGGCGTAGGCGGAACCCCAGGGAAATGCTGCTTTGGCGGAGAGGCTTGAGATGTTGAGAATTACGCCGGAGCTTCGCGCGTACATTTCCGGGAGGACGAGTTTGCTTAGCAGGAAGGCGGCGCGCAGGTGCACGGCGATGACATTGTCGAATTCCGCGAGAGGATAGTCTTCGACGGGAACGACGGGGCCGTAGTGGCCGGCATTGTTGACGAGGATATCGATCTTTCCAAATCTTGCGTGCGCTTCAGAAACAACGCGCGTGCAATCCGTTGCGAGCGCCAAATCGGCGAGAGAAAAGTGTGCGCGTCCGCCGCGGCTGGAAATTTCTTCGGTGGTCGCGGCGAGCTCGGCGTGCGTACGCGCCGTTAGGAATACGGAGGCTCCTTCCGCAGCAAACAGTTTCGCCATGGCGCGGCCAATGCCTCGGCCAGAGCCGGTGATCAAGGCGACTTGGTCACTAAGAAGCATAGGAAGAAGAGAATAGAGGCGGCGCGCTCGAGAGGCAAGTTAACAAGTTCAGATGATTTCGAAGAGTGCGGCGCAACCTTCGGCCAATTGGCCAGCTCCTACTGAGGGTTCAGAGAGGAGTTATGAAAACCTCTCGCCGAGAACTGTCCTTCCGTCCAGGTGTAATCACCCGCGCCAGCGTCTAAGCTGAACGCAAGAGAGCGTATGCATTGCTGCAGCATTCCGGCTTGGGCCGGTCCGCCTTCGCAGAAACCGCGGCCTCAACCCAGCCGCTAACGTCGACTTGGGGGGTGACGCCTGTGCGCCGGCCAATTTTTCTAATCCAATTAAGTGCCGTGGCTGCTGTGCTCGCCATCGCGGGGTGCGCAGAATTGGTCTCATCCAATAACTCGAACGGCGGAACGAAGACAATCGAGCCGACCATTGCGGCTCAGCCGGCGAGTCTGACGGTGACCGCGGGGCAAACGGCGACGTTCAGTGTGACGGCGGCGGGAACCGCGCCATTCAGCTATCAGTGGTTGAAAAACAGCGCAAACATCAGTGGTGCGATGGCGGCTAGCTATACGACACCTGCGACCATTGTCGGCGATGGCGGAGCGAAATTTGATGTGCTGGTGAGCAACTCGGCCGGCAGTGTTATCAGCGCGGTGGCAACACTGACCGTGAATGCGGGTGCGGTGGCGCCGACGATCACCGCTCAGCCAGCGAATCAATCCGTGACCCTCGGACAAACGGCCATATTCAGCGTGACGGCGACCGGGACTGCGCCGCTTGGCTACCAGTGGCAGAAGAATGGCGGGAACATCAGTGGCGCGACGACGGCGAGTTACACGACACCCACGACGGTTGCTGGTGATAGCGGAGCGAACTTCGATGTGGTGGTCAGCAACACGGTAGGGAGCCAGACGAGTGCGATGGCCACCTTGACGGTGAACGCGGCTTCGGTGGGGCCAACGATTACGACCCAGCCGGCGAATCAGATGGTGACGGTGGGACAGACGGCGACATTCAGCGTGACGGCGACGGGGACCGCGCCGCTCACCTACCAGTGGCAGAAGAATGGCGCGAACATCAGCGGGGCTACGGCGGCGAGTTACACGACACCAGCGACGGTTGCTGGCGATAGCGGAGCGAACTTCGATGTGGTGGTCAGTAACATGGTGGGGAGCCAGACGAGCACCGTGGCCACCTTGACGGTGAACGCGATCACGGTATCCACGATCGATGTCGTCACCTATCACTACGACAATTTGCGCACCGGGCAAAATTTGAACGAGACGATTCTCACGCCGGCCAATGTGAACTCGACGAAATTCGGCAAGCTCGGCGCGTTCACCGTGGATGGACTAGTGGACGCGCAGCCGTTGTACCTTTCGGCGGTGGCGATTCCGAGTGCGGGAACGAAAAACGTCTTGTATGTGGCGACCGAGCACGGCAGCGTGTATGCGTTTGACGCGGACTCGGTCAACGGAAATACCAGCACGTTTCTGTGGAAGGCTTCTGTGCTCGGCAGCGGCGAGACGTCCAGCGACGACCGTGGATGCGGGCAGGTCACGCCGGAGATTGGAGTGACGGCTACGCCGGTGATTGATCGCACACGAGGGGCGCATGGAGCCATCTATGTGGTGGCGATGTCGAAAGACGCGAGTGGAAATTACTTTCATCGCCTGCACGCTTTGGATTTGACCACGGGAGCGGAGCTTTTCGGCGGGCCAATGCTCGTCGAAGCTAGCTATCCGGGTACCGGCGACAGCAGTTCGAATGGCAGCGTGGTTTTTGAAGCGAAACAGTACAAGGAACGGCCCGGGCTTTTAGAGATCGGCGGAACGATTTACACCACCTGGTCTTCGCATTGCGACGCGCGTCCGTACACTTCCTGGGTGATGTCCTATGACACAAACACGCTGGTGCAGACGAGTGTGCTAAACCTCGTGCCGAACGGCAGCGAAGGCGGGATTTGGATGGCGGGGACGGCTCCCGGCGCGGATGCCTCCGGCAACATCTATTTTATGGTAGGGAACGGCGACTTCGATACGACACTGAATGCAAGCGGCTTTCCGGCGAATGCGAATTGCGGACAATGCTACGTACGGCTGTCTTCCAGCGCGCCCATCACACTGCTCGATTACTTCACGCCATCGAACACCGTCTCGGAATCGAGTGGCGACGTGGACTTCGGTTCGGGCGGGCCGCTTCTTTTGCCTGACCTAGTCGACGGCAACGGGGCCACCCGCCATCTCGCGGTTGGCTCGGGCAAGGACGCCATCATTTACGTTGTGGACCGCGACAACATGGGAAAGTTCAACAGCGGTGCAAACAATATCTATCAGCAGATCAACGGTCAGATTGGCGGGGTGTGGTCGAAGCCCAGCTACTTTAATAGCACCGTCTACTACGGCGCGGTTGGCGACCACCTGAAGGCGTTTCCGATCACCAGTGCAAAACTCTCGGCAACACCCGCGACCGAAAGCCCCAACAGTTTCGCTTATCCGGGAACAACGCCGAGTATTTCGGCGAACGGCACGTCGAACGGGATTGTGTGGGCGGTGGAGAACAGTTCGACGGGCGTGCTGCACGCTTACAACGCGGCGAATTTGACGAGCGAGCTTTACAATTCGAATCAGGCGGCAAATAACCGCGACCACTTCAGCGACAACAAGTACGTCTCGCCGATGGTGGCAAATGGCAAGGTTTACGTCGGCACGCCGAATAGCGTCGTGGTTTTTGGTCTGCTGCCGTGAGCACGGCCGAGCCAGAATCCGGCGCGCGCCAGGGGGAACGGAAAAAAAGAGGGTGACAGGCATTCTTGCCGGTCACCCTCGAATCTCCGGAAGCCAACAAAAAGCGCGCTATTTCTTGCCGGGCTTCAGATCTTTGAGCAAATGATGAACGAGGTCGTTGATATCGCTCTGCGTGAGCGAGAAGGCATCGCGGCGCACCGGTTTTTCGCCAACGGCGCGATAAGCCAAATGCTTGGTTGATTGCTGGACCCAGTCGAACACGATGGTTCCTTCGCGGAAATGAATGTTTTCGTAGCCTACGTACGCCGGGCCATAACCCCACGATTCCCAGCAGCGAAACGGCCCGCAAACCAGTCCTGGATACGCTCCGCCGTACCCCACGGGCACGGCCCCATTCTGCCGATTCACGGCAAATTTATAGTCCACCAAAAAATCCGCGGCTGCGGGATCGCTGACTTGCTTGAAACCCTTCGACGTGAGTGCTTGTTCGATGGCGGTCTTCACGCGCCCGCGAACGACTTCGTCGTTGGCATCGGGATCGCGCCTCGCAGGCTGAGCACGTTGATCACGCCGGATGTCGTCGCGCGAAGTAACAGGGCGGTTGTCGCCCGGGCGAGCGGCGGCGGCCGCTTCTTCCACGGCGGGCCGCCAGGCCCACGTGGCGTTTCTCGCGATGCGCACGTCGCGGTCGCGAGTTACTTGAACATATTCATCGCATCCGGCGACGAAAATCAAAGAAAGAAGAGCAGCAGCGGTCAAAAGCCGCTTGACTGTGCTACCAGAATGCAAATTCCGCATTGGACCAGCCTCCAAAGGCATATTTATCCTCTGCCCTATTGAACCCCACTCTCATTGGATAGTTGCGGCGGGAAAAAGGGTTGCGCGGTGACCTGTTTTCCCACTTCGAAAGCCAATGCCTCAGGTCTTCCGGTTTTCCCAATCCTTGGGGGGGAAGACGACAGGCCAGAATTTCGGCGATGGCAGTTCAAACTCGAAGGCTACGGCGAAGTAGTCCGGGCTCGGTTGATCGATGCGGACCACATGGCCGCTTTCCTCCACCCCGGTTTGCGGGTTCACCACAATGATGGGCTGACCGGCGAGAAGATCCATTTTTAATTTGATCAAGCCGCCATGTGCGTTAACGACGAGCGTGTGTGTGTTTTCCTGGACCTGGACGCGGTCTCGCGTCTCGGCGACAACCGTGATGGCTATCTGCAGCATCACACGCTCACTGCGGCGGCGATTGCTGGGGTCGGCATCTGACACAAGACTCTCCGTTAAGGGCTCCGTTCGCTGCGAGTCCTTGGAAGAAAATGAGGCTATGGGCGCCTGCAGTTTCCGACGACACCTGTACGGCGGCGCGGCCGGCAGGCGCACTCGGCACCAGAAGAACCACCACTCGATGCCTGTTTATTAGTCTACCGAAGACCAGCGCGGCTAGCCTGCCTGGAGTGACCCTTGACGTGCATCGGTACATGGCTTGCCCGGACGGTTCATGGAAGCATGGTGCGTCGAGGGAAGCCTCGTGGGATTAGGGAAGCATCATCGCTTGAAGGCCGGATTTCACGTCCGGCCATTCCGAATCGAGGATGCTGAAGTAAACGGTGTGTCGGATGCGGCCGCTGGCCGTGATCATGTGATTGCGGAAGGTGCCTTCCTCGCGCGCGCCGATGCGCAGGATCGCGGCACGCGAGCGTTCGTTTAGGGAATCGGTTTTTAATTCCACGCGAATGCAGCCTAGCGTTTCAAACGCATGCCGCAGCAGAAGATACTTTGCTTCGGTGTTCGCGGCGGTGCGTTGCCATGCCGGCGCGACCCAAGTCCAGCCAATCTCCACGCGATGATGGGTGCGATCGATGTTGCCGTAGCGCGTGCTCCCAATAGCGCGGTTGCTGGGTTTTTCGACGAGGGCGAAGGGCAAGGAAACGCCGCGCGCCTGCTCATCGAGTGCCGTATCGATGTAAGCGAACATCTCGTCTGGCGTGCGCACGGGAACGGGAATCCAGCGCCAGAGCTGCTCATCGAGCCCCACGGCGGTGAGATCGGCCTGATGCGCCCGCGAAAGCGGTTCGAGGCGCACGTGACGGCCTTCGAGGGTCATCGGAGCGACGATCATTTCTGTGCCCAGTTGTGGGTTCATGCTATGGGCATGCTACAGCCGCACCGACTGGTTCGAGGAGCGCCAATTTGGCCAGGGGCTTTCGGTGGGGGCCGCATGCGAGTAAACCAAAACGAGCCTGGCAGCGTCCTAGTCTCGAGACATGTGCGGGAACTTTCTGCCTAAAATGCATGAACTAGTGGTTAGAAGCAGCCGGCCGTCAGTGACTGAGCTTGGAAAATCATGAAGAACTATTCTCGTCGTCTTGGACTACTGTCCTCAACGAATCCTTCAAGCGCGGAACCGTGCCCGACTCTCCTACGCTTGGGCTTAGCTGCACTTTTATTCCTGATGCTAGCGCTTGCGGTCCAGGATTCGCGCGCGCAGGAGAAGCCCCCGGAACCGCCTCCAGCGCAGCCGCAGGGACAAGCGCAGCCAGAATTGAAGCGACCGCAGGAAGGCCAGCCGAAGATTGCGGTCGAGGTCAAAACCGTCAGCGTGCTGGCTACGGTTCGCGACAAACATGGAAAGATCGTCTCGAACCTGACCAAGGACGATTTTCAGTTGGATGAGGACGGACGTCCGCAAACCATCAACTATTTTGCGCACGAGAGTGATTTGCCGCTGCGGCTCGGCCTGTTGATCGATACCAGCTTGAGCCAGCGGCGCGTGCTGGACCAGGAGCGCAGCGCGAGCTACAGCTTCCTCGATAAGCTTCTGCGCCAGGACAAGGATTCGGCGTTCGTGATCCATTTCGACCGGGAAGTGGAGCTTTTGCAGGATTTCACTCCCTCGCGGCCCCAGTTGCAGGCGGCGCTGCAAAAGCTATCGACTCCGCAGCTTGACGGAGGCGGCGGTAGCAGCAGCGGCGGGGGGAATGGCGGCGGAGGTGGCGGAGGACGCGGCCGAGGCTCACGCGGCGGCGGAACGCTGCTTTACGACGCGGTTTTCCTCGCGTCCGACGAGCTCATGAGCAAGCAGCAAGGCCGCAAGGCGCTGATTGTCCTTTCTGACGGCGTGGATCACGGCAGCAAAGAGACTTTGGCGGAGGCTATCGCCACCGCCCAGCGCGCGGACACGATCATCTACTCGATTTTGTTTGCCGACGAGGAGGAAAACTACAGCCGCCCCGGTGGATTTGGGATGGGCGGCAGAGGCGGTGGCATGGGCGGCGGTCGTGGAGGTGGAAGGTATCCTCCACAGGAGCAGCGTCCGGACGGCAAGAAAATCCTCGAACAACTTTCCAAGGAAACAGGCGGGCGCATGTTCAAAGTCTCCAAAAAGGAGACGGTTGATGCGATCTATGCCGAAATCGACGAAGACCTGCGCAACCAGTACAGCCTCGCCTACACCCCAGACAAGGGCAACACCGTCGGCTACCATAAGATTCATCTCGTCGCCAAACCAAAAGACATGGTCGTTCAAGCCCGCGACGGCTATTATTTCGGCCAGTAGCCGAACAACACCGCCATCCCATTCGCATGGAGCGGTTGATCGGATCATCGGCAAGTCCTATAGGCCGGCGTTCATGGCTTCTGCGGTTCTGATGGCCGAACCTCGCCCCTAACGCCCAAGTCGTCATGTAGCCCCAATGGCGCGGTCAGCCGCAACAGACACCAGGCAACCCGAGGCGCATCTCACTCTTAGCATCTTGATGGGAGGGTTTGCGGTGCGTAAAGCTGAGTTTGCTCCCGATAAGTGCGGAACCCGGAAACTGGCCCAGCACCGCACAAGGAAACCCGGTGCGGGCCGGGCGTGGCGTAGGGTATGATAGAGTGTTACGAAATTACTCACTTAGGATAACGATGCAGACTGCCACAAATGGAAAGGTATTGCTGAGGGTTCGGCCGCGGGGCTTCTGCGCCGGAGTGGTGCGAGCGGTGGATATCGTGGAGCTGGCGCTGGAAGCGTACGGCGCGCCGGTCTATGTCCATCACGAAATCGTGCATAACACCTACGTGGTGGAGCAGTTGCGCCGCCGCGGAGCGATTTTTGTGGAGTCCATCGAGGACGTGCCGCACGGCGCGGTGCTGGTGTTCAGCGCCCACGGCGTGCCGCCGACAGTGCGCCAGGAAGCGAAGGACCGCGCGCTGAAAGTGATCGACGCGACTTGCCCGCTGGTCACCAAGGTGCATCTCGAGGCACTGAAGTTCGCGCGTGAAAAGCGCACCATTATTTTGATCGGCCACAAGGACCACCAGGAAATTGTCGGGACGTCGGGCGAAGCTCCGGACCGCACCATCGTGGTGGATTCGGTCGCAGCGGTCGACGCGCTCGAAGTGGACGAACCGGACAAGCTGTCGTTTCTAACGCAGACCACGTTGAGTCTCTACGACACGCAAGAAATCGTGGCACGGCTGCGGCAGAAATTTCCGGCCATCAAGGGCCCGGCGAGCGACGACATTTGCTACGCCACGCAGAACCGCCAGGAAGCCGTGGAGCAAGTAGCCAAGGACGTGGATTTTCTGCTGGTGGTGGGCTCGCCGAACAGCTCGAACTCGAACCGGCTGGTGGAAGTGGCGAAGCGCAGCGGAGTGAAAGCCCAGCTCATCGACTCGGCCACGGATATCGACGTGAAGTGGCTTGAAGGCGTAACGCGCGTGGGCTTGACTGCCGGCGCCTCCGCTCCTGAAGTGCTGGTGGAGCAAGTGAGCGAGCGGCTCGGGGAGTTTGGATTTACGGACCAGCGCGACCTCGATTTGATCCGCGAGGATGTGCGCTTCACGCTGCCTCCCGAGCTGGCAACCATCGCGCCGGCGCCGCGGCGGTAACAATTTGTAGCGTCGTCGAAATGCAGGAAGCAGGGACGGGCATTTGGCCCGGGCGGTTTGCAGTCGGCCCAGCGCGGTAGCGGGGACACACAAAACAAGGAGCTTAACCTTGGCGGTCAAAATCGTCCGTCAGCCGAACAAGATTGCCTTGATTGGCGCTCCGTCGAGCGCGGCCGCGTTTTTGGCCGGCACTGAGAAAGCACCCGCAGCGTTACGAGCGGTGGGCCTGGTTGAACGCCTGCAAAGCGCGGGCTACGAAGTGATCGATCATGGCGACTGCGCGCCGAGGCTCTTCGCCGACGATGACGAGCACAAGCGGGCGCGCAATTTGCAGGAAATTGTCGCCGGCCTGAACGATCTCAAAGTGCGCGCCGAACTCGCCGTGAAAAGCGGAGCGCTGGTGCTGGTTTTGGGTGGCGATTGCGCGCAAGTGATCGGACTTTTGACGGGCGTGCGCCGCTACTACAAGCACGTCAACCTATTGTGGTTCGATCGCGACGCGGATTTGAACACGCCGGCGTCGACGCCGTCCGGGCGCATCGATGGAATGGTTGTGGCGCACGTGATCGGCCGGGGCGCTCCGGAACTGGTGCGCTTCTTTGGCGAATCGCCGCTGGTCCGTGAGCCGGATGTGACGCTCTTCGGCCTCGAAAGACTGGATCCGCCGGAACACGAATTCCTCAGCAAATCGCCGATGCGCCACATTGACGCGGGGGACATTCAATCCAAAGGCGGAACCGCCGCGGCCCGTGACGGTCTCCACTACGTGCACGCCGACGCGCACGAATTTGTGCTGCATCTAGATACCGACGTTATTGCCGCCGACGAATTTCCTGCCGTTAATGTGCCGGGGGTTGACGGGCTGCGAATGGCCGAAGTGCGCGCAGCCCTCAGCGAATTTGCGAAACACAGGAATCTTCTCGGCCTAGTCGTTGCGCAATACAACCCGGACAAAGACCCCGACGGCAGCGGCGCAAAAAAGCTAGTCGATTTACTGGTGGAGACCCTCTCCATGCGCCTAGAAACTCCAGCATCAGCCGGCGCCGAGCCCGCTCCCGCGACCTCCGAAGTCTCCTCGTCGGAATCGAGCGTACAAGCACCCGAATAGAGAGCGACTTTCGACTCGCTTCCGCGCCGTCGCTTACCTCCGGGTAGTTTGGCAAGTCGCATAAGTCGCGATAAGTCGCGTGAATCCCTTTACGTTGCCTGAAACGTTTGAGATTATTGCTGCACTACGCTACAAGGGTCCAGCCCGGCTCGGAGTGTGCTAACGGGTTTTTCCCCCGACGAAGAATGGCGCACATCGCTGCCTGCTGGTGGGAATTCTTCTTGTTTTCTTGTTAAGGAGAGTTATGAAGCGTGGCAGCCTCTTCTTTGCAGCGCTCTTGCTCATTAGCGGTGTGCTCCGTTTTGCCGGGCCGGGAGGCGCTTTCACTACCTCCGAAGAACAAGGCCAGCCCTCGCCCAACCGAGCGGGCTCCGCAGAATCGAAGCAGCGCCTGAAAACGACCTATCCGGACGAATTGGCCGAAAAAATTCAGGAGTTTTTCGGAGCTCCGTCGCAGATTTACGCAAACACCGCGGAGCTCCCTGCAAACGCGAATCTTTCCCCAAACGCCCTGGAGTTGATGAGGAAGAATCGCGTGCAATTCGCGATAGCCATCCTGCCTGATCCCGTGCACACCCACCTTGGTCTGTTCTTCGGCCGTAGCATCGAGGCCATCCAGCAGGCTGCGCAGGAGAAGGGCTATGTGTTTGACCGGGCGATTATGCCTTGGGACCGCGGCCCCCGCCGCGAGGCATCGGATCTGAAGACGCGCCGCGAGGAAGCGGACGAGCAACGGCAACGTGAATCATTTCCAGGGCTGATGATTTTTCGTCCCGGGAAGGCACCGGGAACAGTTCCTGGCAATCGCCCGCTGTTTGTCCTGGTTGTGAGCGAGACTCCGACAGCCGGATTAAACAAACAACAGTTTCGCAACGCCGTGCAAGTCATGGTGAACACGCACGTGGAAAATCCTCCGCCCGAACTTCCCCAAGATCCGATCTTAATTTTGGGGCCGACCTTTTCCGGCTCCCTCGAGTCGCTCGAGAAGGAGTTGGGCGACCTGCGAAAGGCGTACCACGAGGCCTTTGTCTACAGCGGAAGCGTGACGGCTTCAGGCGCGATGCTGCAATTCAAGGACGCAACCAAGAACTTCGCCCATTTCTCGTCCTTCCAGGAAAATGACGACTACACGCGAGCGCGCTTCCTTCAGTTTGTCTTCGACCGGGGCTATGGACCCAATGACATCGCCGTTCTCTCCGAAGACGAAACGGTCTACGGTTCTTGGGAACCGGATTGCCCGGATAGAAAACCCGCAGCCAAGCCACCGTCGGCGGGCGCACGAGGAGCCTCGCCGAACGCCAAGTCTGTTGTGCCACAGCCCGTGGGATGCGAGGCAAAGGACAGCTTTCCCAAGCTCGACCAATCCGTCCTCAAGCTTCATTTTCCACGTGAAATCTCTTATTTTCGGGCCGCTTACCAGAAGCAAGCCGCCGCGCAGCAGTCGTCTGCTTCCAAATCATCCGCAACTTCGCCTCTCCCGATGGACCTGGATGAAACCGGCAGTGACGACGATTCGGTCGCATCCTACGCCGTCGCCCAGACAGCTTTCTCGCAGGAAGCAGTGATGTTGGGGATCGTCAGTGAATTGCAGAAGCACCACATCAAGTTTACTTTGCTCCTCGCGAGTGATCCTGTCGACGACTTGTTCCTCGCAAGCTATCTTCGCCGGGCCTACGCGCAAGGCCAGGTGGTCATTACCGTTCCGGATTTGCTCTTCGCCCGCGAGGGGGACCCCAACCTCCGCGGGGTGCTCAGCCTCAACACCTATGCCCTGATTCCAGGACTAAGCGATCGCCTGTGCCGCCAGCACGCGAAGGAGAACTGGCATCAGGACCGGCTGTTTGTCAGCAGCGGAAACATTGGAACATTTAATGCCATGGTCGGCCTGCTATCCGTCGAGGAATTGATTCCGCCAACCGTCAAGCCTACGCCCGGTCCAACGGAAAAAGCCGTTGCTGCGCAAATCGCTGCTCCGGCAGCCGAGCCTGGCATACCGTACGCTCCGTATGCGGAATTCGGTTCTCCCAGCTTGTTCCGCTTGGATAAACAAGACTATTGCGAAGAGCGCCCGCTGCTCTGGCTGACGATTCTGGGTCGCGATGGCTTTTGGCCCATCGCCGGCCTCAGCCCCACCAATCTTTATTCGGCGGACGCACAGATCCCGCTTGCCTTTCTCTCCGGGGAAGAGCTTCCAAAGAGCACCCTCACGAAGGGCTCTGGAAACTATTCGTTGCTGTTTCCGCTCGATTCGATCGAATTGAGACCGCGCACGCCTCCGGCGTGGAATATCGCCTACTTTTTGTGCTTCATTTTGATACTGATCCACCCCATCTTGAGCTGGTCGGGATCGATCCTGGCGGACTCCGAGGCCCGCGCTCAATTCGCGCGCAACACCGACTCGCGTGGCGCGCTGATCCTTGGAATCGGCGCACTTTCTTTGGCCTCCGCTTTTGTCCTGGTGATGTGTACGCGGACTCCGATGGTGGCTTGGTCCGGCTTCGAAGGCCAGACCGCGTGGCTCTGGCTACCTTATTTACTTTTCGTGGCCGCGACGATCTGGGACTTGGGCAAATTGCGCCGCGAACCGACCGTCGCCACTGTCTTTACTTTCTTTGTGTGCCTGATGACGGGCTTCCAACTATGGCTTACGTGGTGCTCTCGCGGCGAGATGCGCGTCTATTGGTCCACACGGATGCTCTATTTCACTTCCGGCGTGTCGCCGATACTACCCATACTTTTGCTCCTGGCGGCGGCCTATTGGTGGATGTGGATCAGTCTTCGGGGGGTGTGCCTCGTCGATTTGCGCCGTCCACGGCTGCCTCAGCAATTCGATCTTCCAAAGGATGCCTATCGCGTAAGCGACACCGAGGGAGAGGAACTCAGGAGGACGGCACACCCGCTGTTTTTTGTCTGGCAAGTATTTACGCCAGTGCTCGCGTTGGCCGCGATGGAATTGACCGTGCTTGACCTCAGCCATCCTGTCCAAACCATTGAAGGCAAGCCCTTTGATTGGGGATACTCGATACTGCTGGGTTTGCTGGTCGCTTCTTTCATTGGGTGTCTATTGAAGCTCGTGCGAACCTGGCTGAAGTGCCGTCAAGTGCTTGCGGGCCTCGACCGGTTGCCCCTGCGCAAGGCTTTCTGTCGAATCAACAACCTCTCCTGGCATTCTTTTTGGAATCCCGGCGGAAGCACCTTGCGGGAAACCTACAAGGTGATGCAGAGGGCGTTAGAGAATTTAAATCACTTGCTTGTGCTTGTCGAGAACTGGGAGACCCCCATGTCAGAAGGCGCGCGCCGGACGGCCCGCGAGCAAATCCGGAAGACCCTCGAAACCAGGCAATTGATGATGGGTACCTACGGAAGAATCGTGGCCAAGCGCAAGGAAAAATCGGATATGCCGGGTTACGCCGATAGCGGCACGCCTTCTATTCGTGCCCGCTTGAGCGCCGCGGTAGATACCACCTTATTTGTGCTCTTGTGGCCCCGGGAAGCAAAGCGAGAATTTTGCCTGAACGATTTCAAACAGGGCTGGCGCTTGATCTACTTGATGGAGCGCGTCGAAGCGCTGCAGAAAGAGATGGCCCGAACCGCGGGCGTGATGATTCGTGACGTCCTGAGACCCCTGTGGGAAGAAGACGGGGAGCTGGCGGTGTCTTCGGACAAACGCGTCCAAGAGTCTCCTTTGCCGCTGTATCGCGCTATGGCGGAAGAGTACGCTGCGCTGGTCTATGTAAATTTTCTCGTGAGCGTGCTCTTGCGCATCCGGACTCTGGTGATTTGCGCCGGCGGGATGTATGTCCTTATCGTGCTGTCTCTGAATACCTATCCCTTTGAACCGCATCCTGCGCTGCAGACTTTGGCGGTGATTCTTCTGTTGGTCATGGCCGGAGCGGTCGGCTATGTTTACGCGGAAATGCACCGCGAAGTGATCTTGAGCCAGCTGACTTCCACGACGCCCGGAGAGTTGGGACTGGATTTTTGGATCAAGTTTCTTTCGGCAGGAGCCCTTCCGGTTTTCAGTTTGCTTGCCTCGCAGTTTCCGAGCATCAACCAGTTTCTTTTCTCATGGCTCGAGCCTGCCTTGCAGGCCATGAAATAAAGAGTTCTTTTTTGACCGTCGGCGAGTCTCGATTCGGAGTACAAGCCCGCTCCGAGGCAGTACCATTTTTTGCCAACGAACGGCGGCAGAACGCGAAGGCGCCTTCGCAGGTTCTCTTAGTTTGTTATGGAAGGGGTGTCTGCCTTTGTCCCAGACCTAACCGCGGCTTCGGCGCGTTTGCGGTGGTAGCGGGCCAGCCCCAGCCAAGTAAGATGGAGGCCGCAGTTGAAGACATAGTGCTCGGCTTCGGCGGCTGTTACGTGTTTCTCAATTTCGGAGCTGGCAGCTGAAACAAATGTTTCGAGTCCTCCGCGTTCGTCCGGCGTGGAACGTAGGATTTTCGCAGCAAGAACTGCCCAGCGCTGCACATTTTCGCGGTATTCCGCGATGTGCGCTGCGGGATCTTTCGAGTAGCCGAAGTGCGTGAGAAATAGCCGCGCTGGATGGCGCGCCGCGATAGCCTCCAGCGAGGCGTACCAGATTTCGAGATCAATATCTGGCGGGGGAGCGAGCGGCACCACGAAAGGCTGGCCTTCGATGTGGAACCCCGTGGTGTCGCCGACAAACGCGGTGCCATCCGACAAATCGAAATAGGAAACGTGATGCCAAGCGTGGCCAGGCGTGTAAACAACTTCGACGTTGCGGCTCCCCAGAGCGAGCGTCTCTCCGCCTGCAAGTATTCGCAAATTTCCAAACGGTACGGGCAGCGTTTCGCCAAACAGGTGCCCCAATTCGCCCGGCCAAAGCCGCTCGGCGCTGGCCAGCAGTTTCGAAGGGTCCGCCACGTGCAGCATGCCGGTCTTGTGGACGTACACCTCGAGGTTAGGATTTTCTTTGATCAAAGCACCCGTCGCGCCCGCGTGGTCCAAATGAATATGCGTGAGCAGTATAGCGTTCAGATCCGAGACGCCAATGCCGCGCGAGTCCAGCTGTTGTCGAAGCGTCGGGAGAACGGAAGCAGGCCCGGGATCAATAATCGCGCGATGCCCATCGGATTCCAGTAACGCCGCAGCAATCGATCGCGGCCGCCCCATCCAGTTCGTATCAAGAATCGTCGTAGCAAGCATCGAGCAGTAGTGTAACGCGAGTGCCCAGTCACCGGTCAGGTTTTGCCGTTAACTTGGTTGGCGAGCGGCTTGTAAAACCATTCTTCACGCCTTCGAATCGCCTCGGAACCGTCCTTTTCTGTTTTGTCTTGTTGGTCTTGCGGGCCGTTATCGAAGTCGCACCGGCATCGCGCTCGTCTCCACCCGGGCCTTCGCAGCCGGGAACTTGTCGGAGGAGCCTGCCTCACTTGCTGGTGCTTGGTTCCTGGCGCAACGCTGCCGAAGCGAGGCACAAACTTGCAGCGATGACGACCACGGAGAAAAACGAATCCCGCAGACACAAATTATTTGTTTTCATAATCCGCCCAAGCAGCAGAGGATAACGGGGATTCTGTGGGGCCGCTCAACCCGCGGGACGGGAGGCCCTGCAATAGACGCGATCTCTCTAAACGGAGGATCCCAAAGTCCAAAAAAACTCCGCGAGAGTCAGGTTCACCGCAGGCGAGTTCCACAACCAGGCGACCAAACGAACTCTTTTTCGCAATTTGGCACGGAAAGGAAATACTTGCGAATAAAGGGAAATCTAGAATAGGCTAACGGCACCGCGTCCTGTGACCTCCCGGATTTTCTCCCGGTATTTGGAAAGAGCAGGAGCAAGGTATCGGCGGTGTGGCGGCTAATGGCAGGTGGTTGCCGCAATGAGTCCAGGCGAGTTTGTGGCAGTGACACAGACGCCGCTGCAATGGGGACAAAAGCGACTTGGGTTCCGAATCGGACAACTTAGGGAGACGAATCATGCGCAATTGGTGTGCGGCAGTAGCGGTGAGCGCTCTTCTGGCTTTGCCGTTGTGCGCCCAACAGGCCCGGCAGAATGACGACGATACGAGCGCGGCCTCAGCAATGGCGGAGAAGAGCCCCGCCAAAACGAACGGGGTGGACATCACGCCTGCTGCGCGAAATCTGTTCGCGCTTCCCGAGTCCCCGCGCCCGAAGCCGTTTCCGGCCGGTGCCAATTCGAGCAGCGACACGCCTCCGGGAAAAATTGTTCCCAAATTCGAAATCGCCGGCATGTTCGATTACGTGAATTTTCATCCGGGCGGCGGCTTCGACTCGTTTAGCAACTACGGAGGATCGGGCTCCTTCACCTGGAACCCCTCGCGATGGGTCGGGCTCACCGAAGAACTCGGTGGGTTGAGCTACGACCGGAACGTCAACGGCACCTCGACGCATGGCGGGATCACGACATTCTTGCTCGGTCCGCGTTTGAATCTGCGCAAATTCGATTACTTCATACCCTACGCGGAATTCCTCCTGGGTGGAGCCCATGTCGGTCCTCCGATGACGGGTGCCGCCAGCCAGAGCGCCTTTGCCCTTGCGGCTGGCGGCGGCGTGGATATCGCGCTTACGCAGAACATCGTTTGGCGCTTCGCGGAGTTCGACTACCTGATGACCAATTTCTCAGGGCCTTCGGTCGGCGGAAACGCCCGCCAGGATAATCTCCGCCTTGGAACCGGAATCGTTTTCCGCTTTGGCTTGCCGCACGAAGCACCACCTCCGGCGCCCGTGAATCACCCGCCGGTGGCCGCTTGTTCGGCGAATCCCACTTCCGTGTTTGCCGGTTCCGGAGATACCGTCGCGATACACGTCAGCGCCAGCGATCCGGACAACGACCCGCTCACCTTCAGCTACACGGCCACCGGCGGAGCAGTGGATGGCGCCGGCCCTGACGCGCGCTGGAACTCCGCGGGCGCCGCCCCGGGAAACTACACCGTGACCGCCCAGGTCAGCGACGGCAGAGGCGGGACGGCGTCGTGCGCAACGGACATCAAGGTCGAGGAGCGGCCCAATCGTCCGCCGACGGCAACTTTGTCGGTTGAGCGCAGCCCGATTCTCCCTGGTGAGCACACTGGAATTACCTGCACCGGCAGCGATCCGGACAACGACCCGCTGACTTATAGTTATTCGGCTTCGGGCGGCCAGGTCAGCGGCACCGGCTCGAACGCGTCGTTCGATGCCACCGGCTTGCAGCCTGGAACCTACACCGTGAAGTGCACGGTGAATGACGGACGTGGCGGCACGGCCGAGGCCTCAGGCAACGTCGAGGTCAAGGAACCTCCGCAGGTGCATCAGCTGGAACTCAAGCTGGCCCTGCACAGCATCTACTTCCCGACGGCGCTGCCTACGGTCGCGAAGCCGACGGGAGGGCTGATGGCCAGCCAGGCGGTCACTCTCGACGCGCTGGCAGCCGACTTCAAGCAATATTTGACCTACAAACCGGACGCTCACCTGATCCTGGGCGGCCACGCCGATATTCGCGGAGGCAAGGAGTACAACCAGCTTCTTTCCGAGCGCCGCGTGGAAAGAACCAAGAGCTACTTGATTGAAAAGGGTGTTCCCGGCGATCACGTCGATACCAAGGCGTACGGCGTCGAACAAAACATGACCGACGAGGAGGTCAAGAAGCTGCTCGAAGACGATCCAGACCTGACTCCGGCGGAAAAGCAGAAGTTCCTGAAGAACCTTCTGACCGTTCGCCTGGCCAATAACCGGCGCGTGGACGTCACCCTCAGTACCACGGGCGAACAGTCCGTGCGGCGCTTCCCGTTCAACGCCAAGGATGCTTTGACGCTGCTCAGCAGGCAGGTTGGCGAGAAGGGGGCGGCAGCGAAGTCGCCCGCCGCCAAGAAGCCGGCGCCCAAGCCGTAATTGCACGAGGCGACCCTCATGTGGGTAAAGTGGCGCGCTGCTCTCTGAAATACGGCGAAGAAGTGATGGCCGCTTGCCGCAGGGCGCTCCTCGGCGCCTTGAAACCATTGCCGCGCTTGCCGTTCGATTGCAGGAATCGGTGCGGCGGGGGGCACGGAACGGAAATCGCAGCATCCCGTCGATCCCCTTTGCCAGTGGGGGCGCCAAGCATTACAAGATCGTGCGACGCCAGGAAGAATTGCGCGCTCAGGAAGCGGGGACGAGATAGTGCTCAAAGAAGAGCTGTGTTTCGAGAGCTAGCCGGCGGCGGGCGGCGGGTTCGTGAAACATGTGATCGGAATCGAGACGGATAAATTGAACGGCGGCGCCGGCTTCCTTCAGCTTGTCGTACAGTGCCTGGGCCTCGGCGATGGGGACCATTTCGTCGCGTGTGCCGTGGATGATGAGGAAGGGAGCGTTGGATTTCGAGACGTGCTCGACGGGCGAGGCGTCGCGCCAGATTTCGGGATGAGCCGCGTAGCCGGCGCCAAAAAAGCTCGAAAGGAATTTATCTTCGTCGCTGTCCTTGGGAGCGGGAGCGAATTCGGTCGGGCCACTGCTGTCCACCACGGCCTGGACTTTGCTGGAATATTTGGCGAGCGTGGGATCGGAATTGTCGCGCGTATCGAGCATGCCAAGGAGCGTGGCGAGTTGCGCTCCGGCGGAGTGGCCGTAGGCGCCGATGTGCTCGGGTGCGATGTTGTACTTGGCGGCATTGGCGCGGAGCCAGCGGACCGAGCGCTGCACGTCGTCGAGCTGCGCAGGCCAGCGATTCACGTTGTCGTGAAAAAGGCGGTAGTCCACCGCGACCGCGACAAAACCGGAACGCGCTAGGAATTGGGCGAGCGGGCGCATGGTGGATTTGTCGAAGCTGATCCAGCCGCCGCCGTGAATGAGCAGGACGGCGGGCCGGGGATGATCGCTGTTGCCAGATGGCTCGAAAATGTCGAGGAGAAGCGTTTCGCCATTGGCAGCGGCGTAGGAGATGTTTTCGTGGACGGTGCCGGCCGCGGATGGAGGCTGCGCGGCAGATGCGGGCGGAGGGGTGAGCGCAGGAGCGGTTTGCTGGGCGCCGAGCGGAAGGCCCAAGGCCGCGAGTGCGGGTAAGGCAAGAACGAGCGAGGCTAGAGCGAAGATAGGCTTTCTCATAAACAAATTATAACGCGGGGACGAGAAAAAATACGAAGACGAGAGTTCTGCGCGGCTCTGGCCGAAAAGAGAATTGCTCCAGAATCCGGTGCATTCCCCCCGGCGCGCCGGAAGAAAAGATCGCAGCGCCCGCTGAATCACTTCTTACCGGGCGGGTCGCCTGTCGTCCATCTCTAGCCACCTATTGCCAGAGTTCCGTCACACCACAACGCCGCGGTTAGCTCGCCATGCGCATCGGCCACTACGAACCTGCTCTTTTCAAACCCGCCGCACTCCTGCTAGGCTTACCCAACGCGGCGGCCCTTTTTCCGCCTTCGACGCTATGAGTGAATCGCCAGCTCGTCAGAAAGTGAACGAACTTTTCCCCGAACTGCTCGATGGGCTGCGGCTACTCGAGGGCCGGTTCCCTGCCAATGAGGTTGCCGCTCGTGTAGTGCGCGCCGCCATGGGTCAGCCCGGTGTTGTCGGCGCGAGGCTTTGGCGCGCCGACCGCGGCGAAGCGGAAGTCTGGGCCGAAGCGGGAACTCTGCCCGCGTCGACTCCTGCGGGAATAAAACCGGGATTGCCCACCGACAGCAGCAAAGATCCCACGATTTGGGCGGGCGCGCTGGGGAGCGACGATTTTCGCGTGCGCGTTCTGGAGGTTCGCGGCGCGGGGCCGCTCGAGGATCGCGTCCGCAGCCAGATGGATTTGCTAGCGCGTTTTTCCGCCGTAGTGCTGGCGTTGGCGGAGCGTCGCGGCGCGATGAAAGAGCTCTCGAGCATCATCGAAGCCACCAAGAAGCTGAACTCCACGCTGGATCTCGGCGAGCTGATCCACATCATTTTGCAGATCGCCACGCGCCAGACGGGTGCGGAGCGCGGCACAGTTTTTCTCGTCGACCGCGGGCGCCATGAAATCTGGTCGCTCGTGGGGCTGGGGCTGGAACAGCAAGTCATCCGGCTGCCGGCGGACCGCGGCATCGTGGGTTGGGTGGCGCGCGAGGGCTCCGCGGTGCGGCTGGAAAATGCTTACGATGATCCGCGCTTCGAGCCGGATATCGACCGTAGGCTGGGATTTAAAACGAAGCAGCTGCTCTGCTTGCCCATTCGCAATGAAGCTGGGGACATCATCGGCGTCTTGCAATTGCTGAACAAGGCGGAAGGATTCACGGACGAGGATGAAGCTTTTCTCGATGCGCTTTCAGCGCATGTGGCGCTGGCGCTGGAAAAAGCGCAGCTGCACCGCGAACGCGTCGAAAAAGAAAAAATGGAAGGCGACCTGGCGCTGGCGAGGGAGATTCAAGCCGGGTTTCTGCCGGATGCGCCGCCCGCTTTTCCGGGTATCGAAATTGCTGTGTCGCACCGCGCTTCGCAAATGGTCGGCGGCGACTATTACGATTTTCTTCCCGTGCAGGTGGACGGGGGAGAGGCGCTCCTGCTCGTTGTTGCGGATGTGGAAGGGAAGGGCGCGGCGTCGGCGTTGGTGATGGCCAACGTGCAAGCAACGCTGCACGCGCTGGCAGATCACGTCGAGCCGCTTGAAAAGTTGCCGGCTACCATCAATCACAAGCTTTTGATGGGGGCGCGCGCTTCGATGGCACTGGGCCGGGCTACAAAATATTTGAGCATGTTCCTCGCACTTGTGGAAAGCGGAGGACGGAGCCTGCGTTATGTGAACGCGGGGCACGTGCCGCCGGCGGTGATTCGAGCCGATGGACGCGTCGAGTGGCTCGAGGTTGGCGGGATGATTGTTGGGCTCCTGCCGGACGTGCAGTTTGAGTGCGGCGCGGTGGCGTTCGGTTCGGGCGATCTGCTGGTGGCCTGCACGGACGGGATCACCGAGGCCATGGACCCGGTTGGAACGGAATTCAGCCGCCAGCGCCTGGCTGAACTCGTCCGAGGGGTGCGCGAGCGTACTCCTGACGAAATCATGCGTGCGGTGCTTAGTGACGTGGAAACGCACTCGCGCGACGGAATCTATGAAGATGATCGCATCCTCATGGTGATGAAAGCTCTTTGAGTTAGCTTCCGCCGAAAAACCCGATTCTAAGGAAAGGCTGGCACGAGTCGGCCTTTTTCTTTTTGTCCAGCTCGAAACCGCTGGCTCAGGAGCCAGTGGAGGAGTAACGGCGCAGGCCGATGCGCCAGGAGGTGACCGCGAGCGCGAAGGTCGCGGCGGCAACCAGGGGAATGAGCGGCGCGTAGATGCGAAATTCGGGGTGGCCGAGAAGGCGCGAGGCGGGATAAAAGGTGGCGAAGCCGAACGGAATGATCCAACTGAGCAGAAATTGGATATAGCTGGAATAGATGGAGAGCGGATAGCGGCCGAAGGCAAGGAGATTCCAGAAGGGCGGGTGGATGCCAATGCGGTCCTCGAACCAGAAGGAAAAGGTCGAGAGAAACAGGAAGACGGAGATGTAAATGAGGCCTCCGCAGAGCGCGAAGAAAGCGAGGAGAAGAACATCGAGGGCGTGCCAGGGATAATGAAGCCGGCGCGAAGCCCAGACGACGACTACCAGACCGACGACAACCTCCTGCAAGGACTCGATGCGGAAGGCGTCAAAGACCACCTGAAACAGAGAAGAGAGCGGGCGCAGAAGGACGCGGTCAAATTTTCCCTCCATGATGTACGTGGCGCCAAATTCATAAAGGTTCAGAGAAAAAATGTTGAAGAGACCGAACGGGATGAGCGAGAAGCCGTAAAGAAATACGACTTCTTCCATGCGCCAGTTGGACAGAGTTGGAACTCTTTTAAAAAGAACGAAGACAAATCCGAGTGAAAAGATCGTGGCGGCCATGGAAGTCACTGCGGAGATGAAAAAATCACCTCGATAGCTGACGCGCACTTTCGCATATTGTGCGAAGTACGAGCCCAGCAGCGCCGTATGGCGTTTCAGATTGAGGAGGGCGTCGCGCATTTAGCCGCCGTGAATGGTGATTTTGCGGGTGGCGCGGATCCACCAGAGATGGCCGAGGAAAAGTAACGCCGCCACCCAGAAATATTCGATGGCGAGCAGGCGAAGCGTTTCGGCGAGGGAAAGGCGGCCGAGATAAATTTGCAACGGGGTGTAGGCGATGTGCTCGAACGGAAGCCACGAGGAAAGCGTGTGGATCGGGCGCGGGAAGAAATTCAGAGGGATGAGCAGGCCGCTCAGCAGCTCGATGAGCCAGAATTTGGCGCGAATCAGGGCGAGGATGGACGTGAGCGGGATAGCGCAAGTGCCGATGATGAAATTGAGCGCGCCCATGATGAAAAAACTGCCGATGGCGGCTACCAGGAAAAGCACGAAGTTCAGTTTCGAGGCTGGCGGCAGAACGGGAAAGAGCAGAGTGACGATGATCGCCGTTGGCGCGGTGAGAAGAATGAGGCGGAACGCGGATTCGCCCATGGCGCGCGCCAGCCACATCCACTGGACGGAGACGGGCTTGATCAGGTCCATGGCGATTTTTCCGTCGATCACTTCGTAGGCCATTTCCTGATCGATGGTATTCCAGTAGAAGGAACGGAGAATCCAGCCGACACTGACGTAGGTGAGAATTTGCGAAAGCGAAAATCCCGCGATGGCGCCGGTGGCGTTGGCAAAGACCGCTCGCCAAATGAAAAAGTACACGGTGACGTTGATGAGATAGGTGATGATGCCAGTGTAGTAGCGCAAGCGAAACGCGAGAATGTTGACGAAGCCGATGCGGATGAATTCGGCGTAAATCTTCAGTCCGGCGAACGGAGAAGGCTTCTGAACGGGCAGCGGAATTGTATTGGCGGTCGCCATATCGCTTCTTTTTTTACCGGTTCACCGGCGAAACGCTTTTCTGCTCGGTCTGCCACGAACTAATCTCGGCTTCGCCGGAATAGATGCGTTTGATGATTTCTTCGATGGGCTCGTCTTCGATCACGAAGTCGCGCACGTCTACTGCCGCGAGAATCTGCCGGATCAGGTCGCTCGAAGAGACGCGGGCGCGATCGAAGCGCAGGCGGCAGGTCATCTCGTCGAGGCGCTCGAGTTCGAGCGCGGCTGCGCCGCTGCTGCCATTTGGTGCGAGAGCGGGGAGATTCTGCTCAAAGGAGGCCAGGCGGGCGCTTTGATCGCCGTCGCGAAGAATGAATTTGATTTGCTTGGTGCGCAGGAACCGCTCTTTTAAGCGGGACAGCGGGCCGTCGTAGAGCACCGTGCCGCGGTCGATGATCATGATACGGCGGCAAAGTTCCTCGATGTCGTCGAGATCGTGTGTGGTGAGAAGGACGGTCGTCTTGTAGCGCTGGTTGATGGCGCGGAGGAATTGACGAATGTGACCCTTGGCCACGACGTCGAGACCGATGGTGGGCTCGTCTAGAAAAAGGATTGGCGGATTGTGCAGGAGCGCGGCGGCAAGGTCGCAGCGCATGCGTTGGCCGAGCGAGAGTTTGCGGACGGGAACGTGGAGCAAATCGGTTAGGCCAAGGACTTGATTGAACAGTTCCATGCGCTCGTCGTAATCGCGCTGCGAGACGTCGTAGATGCGGCGGAGGAGCTTGAAAGATTCTATGGCGGCGATGTCCCACCAGAGTTGCGTGCGCTGGCCGAAGACTACGCCGATCGTTTTTACGTAGGCGGCGCGCTGGCGCCAGGGGACGAAACCGTTCGAGGAGATCTCGCCCGAGGTCGGCACCAGGATGCCGGTGAGCATTTTGATGGTGGTGGATTTGCCGGCGCCGTTCGGGCCGATGTAGCCGACCATTTCTCCGCGGCCGATTTCAAAATTTATGTTTTCTACGGCTTTGACGGTTTGGTATTCGCGATGAAAAAGATTCGCCAGGCCGCCAAGGATGCCTTCGCGCCTTTGGAAACTGCGGTAGTGCTTGGAGAGGGCGAAAACCGAGATGAGGGGAGCGTCCGGCATGAATTAGTAATTTTAGCACGCGGGGGAGCAAGACCGGCGCTGCGCCCTTTTTGTGCGCGTCATTCCGCTTAACGGCAGAGCCTGGTCGTTGTCACGGCTGTGTTAGTCGGGCCCCAAGAACCTGACCGGCCAATATGCCCTACCAGTGCGACTTACCGGCCGCCAGGGTATTGGACGGGCTCGGACTGGGCAACGTTAGCGAAAAATTCCAGGACGCGGCGCTCGAACTCGGCGGGTTGGAAGCCGAGAGCGGCGGTGTGGAATGCGCCGGGGACTTCCCAGAGTTGTTTGGGGCCGCGCATGGCGGCGTAGATACGCTCTGTGTGGCGGCAGGGGAGTGCTTCGTCTTTTTCGTCGCAGATTAGAAGGGCGGGAAAGGCGCGCGTCGCGACGGCTTTTTCGGGAGAAACTTCGGCGACAGGGAGGCCGGCGAGTTTTTCGCCGCGATAGAGCAGCATCCAGCTGAAGGGCGCGAAGAGCGTTTTGCCAAACCACGGAGATCGGCGTAAACCAGCGTAATCGTAAGAAGCCTCGCGGAGAGTTGCGAAAGATGCTTCGGCCACGACGCCTTCGATGCGCGGTTCGACGCCGGCCGATTGCAGAGCGATGCCCGCGCCCATAGATTCGCCCAGCGCAAAGATGTGAAGCGGCGCACCTGGGCGCGGATTGGGCGAGTGAACAGGGCTTTTCAGGTCAGCTGCGGTGGCGGGTTCCATGATCCACTTTCCGGACTTACGCTGTTCATCGGTGTAACGACCGACCTCGGAAAGAATCAGAGCGTCGAGGATGGCCCGGGTGTCGTTACGCTCTAGCCAACCGTAAGTTGCCAGTTGGCCTTCGCTGGCGCCGTGGGCGCGAGCATCCATCATGACGACGCCGTAGCCGGCACGGAGTAAGAATTCGGATTGGCCGATGACGCCGACGCGGTTGTCGGCGACTCCATGGAACAGAAGAACCCAAGAACCGTTGGGGTGCCGGGAGCGTACGATCCAGCCGCGAAGCAGGATGCCGTCGGGAGCGTGCACGGTGAAATCCTCGCGAAGGCCGCCGGAGTGGGCGAAAGAGGCGTCAGCCTCGCGGATTAGGTCGGGAGTGAGCTCGCGGCGAACGGGGTGAAGGAAGCCGGGTGCGACCAGCCAGCCTGCAAGCCCAGCAAGGATTGGGGGTAAGAGGAGAAGGATCAGCAGGATACGGATGATTCGGCGGGGTAACGTCGTGGCCATAGTCTCTATTGATATACGAGAAAACGGGAAGGCTGGTTCGGAAGCAATCGGGGAAAAGTGCAGGAGCGGTAGCCGGTCTACTTTGTTACAAATCCTCTAGAATCACTGCTTAGAAAAACGTCCGCAAGAAACCACGCCAGCGAGAGTGCCTCCTCTCTTCGGACAAGTTAAGTCCTTTAGAATCTGCACGTACGAAAACACGGAGGATACGGAGTACCGTCCGGGCACCTCGGGACGAGCCTTACGGTCTTTGGCAGGCGGACTCGGCCCCTTTCTGGGAAAGAGCGAGAGATCAGGAGCGGAAGAGGACGGATTCGCGCTGGAAGGTCTTGACGGCCACGAAGATGGCGACCGCCGCGTATACGCAGGTAGAGGCGAAGATGATGGCAATGGAATTCCAGTGGTAGGTGCCGGTGATGATCTCTTTGCAGATTAGGCTGGTGTTGAGAATGGGGATCAGGGCGAGCTTGGGAGTGAGCTCGACGCCGGGAAGGACGCTCGCGACGGCGGGAATGACGACGATGAACGTCAAGGGCGTGAGATAGCTTTGGGCTTCTTTATAGGTTTTGGCGAAGAGCGCGACGGTCATTAGGACTGCTGAAAAGAGAACGGAAAGGGGGAGCGCCATGAGGAAGACCGCGACCACGGAGGTGATGCCGAGATTCATGTGGATGCCGGCGCCGGAGGTGTCCGCGGAATTCGACAGAGCATGACCCATGTAGGCGAAGGAAAGGCCCATGGAGGTGACGGAGAGGATTGCGGTGGTGAGGGAGGCGGAAAAGACCAGGAGAAATTTTCCGAGGACGAGATCAAGGCGAGAGACGGGACTGGAGAGAATGGTCTCCATGGTGCCGCGCTCTTTTTCGCCGGCGGTAAGATCGATAGCGGGGTACATGGCGCCGGTCATGGAAAGAATGATGACCATATAGCCGATCATGCTGCCGATGCTGGCGCCTCCGACTTTCTCGGGCGGAGCGACGTTGTGCTGTTTGATGTCGAAGGGAGCGATAAGAGAACCGGGCAGATTTTTCGCTTCTAGGCGCTTCTTGACGAGGTCGTCGCGATAATCCTTGAGAGATTTTTCGACGTGCTCTGCGCCAAATTCCGACTTAATTTCGCCTTCGTAGTAATGAATTTGGATGGTTTCCGGAGTGCCTTTGTCGAGAGAAGCCTGGAAGCCCTCGGGAATATCCACGGCGGCGCGAATTTGTTTGTCGGAGATTTGGTCTCGCCAGTTGGCCGCGTAGGGAACGACTTCCAGATCCTTGTTCGCGCCTAAAGCGGCGACGACCGCGGGGGAGTCTTCGCCGTGAATGATCATGACTTTGGGAATCTCTTTTTTGGCGCCGCCGATTAAGACCGCCGAGAGCGAAATCATGCCGGAGATCAGGATCGGGAAAATAAGGAGCGGGACCAGGACCGTGGAGATGAGCGTGCGGCGGTCGCGGAGCCATTCCGTGAGTTCCTTGCGATAGACGACGCCGATGGCGTGAAAGTTCATATTGCTCATGCCTCCGAGTTGGCGAGCAGCGGGCCAACGACTTTCACGATGATTTCTTCGAGATTGTGTTCGGCGTATTTGGCGCGGAGCTGGTCGAGAGTGCCTTCGGCGAGGAGTTTGCCGCCGTGGATGATGCCGATAGAGTCGCAGAGGCGCTCGACTTCGGACATGATGTGGGTGGAAAAGATGACGGTTTTACCGCGGTCGCGGCAGTCAGCGATGAAGCCGATGATGGTGCGGGCGGTCATAACGTCGAGGCCGGTGGTGGGCTCGTCGAAGATCATTACGGGCGGGTCGTGGACCAGGGTGCGCGCGATGGAGGTCTTTTGCTTCATGCCGGTGGAGAGTTTATCGCAGCGGCGATCGCGGAAACTGTTCATGTCGAGGCGGGAGAATACGTCGTCGATGCGTTTCTTAAGGGTGGGTTCGTCGAGACCATTCAGGCGGCCGAAGTACTCCACCATTTCTTGGGCGGTGAGGCGGGGGTAGAGAGCCGTGGCGGTGGACAGGAAACCGACGTTGGCGCGGACTTTTTCGGGCTGTTCGACAACGTCGTAACCGTTGACGAGGGCGGTGCCGTCGGTGGGCTCGAGAATGGTGGCTAGCATGCGGAGCGTGGTGGTTTTGCCGGCGCCGTTCGCGCCTAGCAAGCCGTAGATTTTGCCGGGTTGGCACTGAAAGCTGACGTTATCGACGGCGCGGATTTCACCGCGCTTCTTGTCCTGGAAGCGCTTGGACAAGCCACGTGCATCAATCATGGACGGACCCCTCGCTTGCGGCGATCAAAAGAGTGCAATAAGGCTTCTGAGTCTACTACGGATGGGGAAGGGGAAAAATTTCGTTCTAGCGTCGAGCTTGTGGGAAAAGCGATTAATGACTCCTGGCGTGCGGAGCGCGGCGACCCATGGGGTTTCCATGGCGACATGGATAAGACGATCAAGGGGTGGCGTTTAGCGGGCTCGACGCGCATCCTGCGGGGTGGGTGGGGCATCTGTATTGAATTGGAGATGAGGCACTTGTTTCGAACCAAAATGGAGAAAGCGGCTTGGCTATTGTTAGAATGAGACACTTCGGGGCACTCCAGACGTAGGGCAGCAAGCCACGGACAAGATTGAAGAGGGCAATAGGGCGCCAGGGCTTGTGTGTGTTGCTGGGTGCCTCGCCGGGAACTGTTTGGAATAGGAGAACATGGATCGCAGGCTGCGAAACCGGATTGTGATTCTGCTGCTGCTGGCCGGCGCAGCTGCGCCGCTTTTGGTTTGGCTAAGTGGGAGGAAGCCGGCGGCGAAAATCTCTGCAATGACGCCTACGCGGGAAAACCTGGTGTCGTCGATCAGCAGCAACGGGAAAGTGGAGCCGATCTCTCCGTATGTGATGAGGGCGCAGCTGGATACATTTGTCGAAAAGATTTACGTAACCGAGGGGCAGACGGTGAAGAAGGGACAACTCTTGCTGGTGCTGAACGTTAAGGAAGTGGCGGCGCAACTGGCGGATACGCGTTCAAAACTCTTGCGGGCGCAGGACGATTTGCGGGCCGCGAGAGCGGGTGGTAAGGCCGATGAAGCTGCCAAGGTGGCAGGCGATTTGTCGAAAGCAGAGGGGGAGCGCGACCGTTTGCAACGGAATCACGATTCGCTGACGAGGCTGGCGGAGGGACAAGCGGCGACGAAAGAGGACCTTGCCGTAAACGACCAGGCGCTGGCGAACGCGAAAGCGGAAGTTACGCGATTGCTGGCGGTGAAGCAGGAGTTTGACCGGCGGGCCAGGCTGGATGCGGAGCGCGGAGAGTTGCAGGTGCAGCAGACTTTGAGCGAGATGGCGGCGCTCGAAGACAAAGTGAACAACGGGAGAATTGCGGCCCCGGCGGACGGGACGCTGTATTCGCTGCCTGTGAGAGCGGGCGACTACGTGAAATTGGGCGACTTGCTGGCGGAGCTGGCGGATTTGCATAAGGTGCGGGTGAGAGCGTTTATCGACGAGCCTGATCTTGGCGGGCTTGAAGCGAACGAGCCGGTGATTATCACCTGGGATGCCTTGCCGAACAGAACTTGGATGGGGAAAACGGAGATTATTCCCAAGCAAGTGGTTCCGCACCAAACGCGGAGCGTAGGAGAACTTTTGTGCGCGGTGAGTAATGACAAGCTGGAGCTTCTGCCTAACATTAACGTGAATGTGCGCATCAATTCGAAGGAGCGCTTGAATGTGCTGGCGGTGCCGCGAGGCGCGGTGGCGTCGGAGGGCGCGCACCGGTATGTGTTTGTGGTGAAGAAGAACGAACTGGGCGTTGGCAAATCGAGGCTGGAGAAGCGGGAGATTCAAGTGGGAATCGCGGACGCCACAAGCTACGAGGTCATGGGCGGATTGCAGGAAGGGGAAATGGTCGCGCTGCCGGGGGATACGGATTTGCATGACGGGATGGCCGTCCAGGTTGTGAATACGAATGCGGCGTAGATGGGGCATGGGCATACGCAGGCAGGCAAAATATTGGATGATGCTGCCCGTGTTGCTGGCGGCAACGGTGAGTATTTCGGCGACGGTCAAGCAGGGCGAGGCGCTCGAAGCCGGGCGACGGGCTTATGAGAACGGCGATTACGCGAAGGCCGTGCTGGAGTTGCAGGCGGCGGCGGCGAAAGAGCCGCAGAACGGCGACATACAGTTGCTGCTGACAAAATCCTACCTGGAATTGCAGGAACGGGATGCGGCCATCACCAGCGCAGAAAAAGCGGTGGCCATCGATCCGCAGAGTTCGCTGTTTCACGAATGGCTTGGGAGGGCTTACGGGGAGAAGGCGGATCACGCCTCGATGTTTGCGGCTCCCGGGCTGGCGAGGAAGACGCACCGGGAATTTGAGATTGCCGTGCAGCTCGATGAAAAGAATTTTACGGCGCGGCAGGCGCTGATCGAGTTTGATTGTGCCGCTCCCGGCCTGGTGGGAGGCGGGGAGGAGAAAGCCAAGCCGGAGATCGAGAAGTTGCAGTCCATGGATGCGGCGGAATGGCATTACGCGCTGGGGAATTGCCGGCGGCAGAAAAAAGATTTCGCGGATGCCGATCGGGAGTTCAAGCTGGCGCTGGAAAGTCATCCGAAGTCAGCCGAACTCATTTTCGACATTGGCGACTACGCGGTGAGGCGCGGCCAGGCGGAACGATTGATGGAGGTTGCTGATCTTGGAACCAAGGTGGCCGCAGCGGACCCGCGGGGCATGTTTTACCGGGCTGTGGGTTTCGTCCTCGAGAACGAAAAGCAGGAAGAAGCCGAGGGGTTGTTGCGGGAATATTTGCAGAAGGCGCCAAAGCGTAGCGGTTATCCGCGGTACGCAGTGGCGCACGAGTGGCTGGGCCGCTTGCATGAGAACAAGGGCGAGAAGGAATCGGCGGTAAAGGAATATCAGGCGGCGCTGCAGCTGGATCCGAAAAACAAAAGCGCACGTGAGTCGCTCAAGCGGGTCGAGAAAAATTGAAGAAGAGCAGGGAACCGCGCTGTTCCGGTTTTCTGCTGCCTGGACAGTTTCTGCGGGCGTCGACGAGTAAACCTTCATGATGGATTTGAAAGAAACGCTGTCGGTATCGATTGACGCGCTACGGGCCAACAAGTTGCGCGCGATGCTGACCTCGCTGGGCGTGATTATTGGAAGCGCGTCGATCGTGCTGGTGGTTACGGTGGCGCTGACGAGCCAGAAATTTGTGATTTCACAAATTGAAGCGGTGGGGTCGAACCTGGTGTGGGTAGAGCTGGTGAGAAGTTCGGAGAAGGCTCAGCCGCTGAGCTACGAACTGACGATGGAGGATCTGCGGGCGGTGAAGGACACCATCCCCGAGGTTACGCTAGTGTCCGGAATAAGCGACCTGCAATTGTCCGTCGTGGCCCAGGGCGTGGTGCGGCCCGTTACGTTGATCGGTGTGACCCCCGGGTACAGGGAGATGCGCCGGCTGTTCGTCTTGCGCGGGCGTTATCTCGATTCCGTGGACATGGAAATGCGGAGCAAGATGTGCGTGATCACGCCGCAGCTTGCGAAGAGGCTTTTCGGACAAGACAATCCGGTGGGGCGCGATTTGCACGTGGGTGAGCTCATCTTCACGATCATCGGGGTTTTCAAGGAGCGCGTAGAAACTTTCGGGCTCTCCGACATTCAGGCGGAATCTGTGCTGATTCCATTCGGATTAATCAAGTACTACACGGGCGTAAATACATTGAAAGTGCTGGATGTACAGGCGGCCACGCCAGAGGACGTGCCGAGCGTGGAGCGGCAAGTGACGCGGTTGCTGCACAGCCGGCACCCCAGCGCGGCCGAGTATAACGTGCAGACGCTGACGGCGATTCTGAAAGCGGCGCGGGATATTTCGCTGGCCTTGACGATTGTGTTGATCGTGATTGCGTTCATCGCGCTGCTCATCAGCGGGGTAGGGATTATGAACATCATGCTGGTGACAGTGACGGAGCGGACGCGGGAGATCGGGATTCGAAAGGCTATTGGGGCGGCGCGCAAGGAGATCATGTATCAGTTTTTGACGGAAGCGTTTTTAATCAGCGGAGGCGGTGCGGTGGTGGGGATTTTGATCGGTTTGCTCGTGCCGGTGATCACTCAGTTTTTCTTGCCGGGAAACTTGCGCGTGCCGGTGTCGACGATGAGCGTGGTGCTGGCGTTTGTGGTGTCCTGTTCGACGGGACTTTTTTTTGGATATTTGCCGGCGAACCAGGCGGCAAAGCTGCAGCCGATTGAGTCGTTGCGGTATGAATAAGGCGGACTAGAGTCGTGTCCGGCTCATTTCGTCGGAGGGCATGGGCCGGCCGGGCAGCCGAAGGGCCCCGCCCCGCGAGAGTTTTATGACCTGAGGGAAGTTTTTTTTCCTGACACATTTGAGGAACGAGGCGAGTTTGGGGCGAGCCGGCATCGCCCGAAGGAGCGGGAGAATGCTGAACATTAAGGGGTTGCTGCGTGGCGCGACGCTGGCCTTGCCATGGGGAGCGTTGCTCTGGGGTGCGACGGCGAGCGCCCAGGCCGTGGCTGTGCTCGAAGCACCGCGTGAACGAGTTGAGGCGCAACCTACGGGAAGGGCCGTCGGAGAGCAACCGGGAGCGCCTGTGGCGCTAACGCTGAAGAGTGCGATCGAGATGGCGCTCCGGAACAGCAAGGACATTCAAGTCGCGAAATTGCAGGCTAGCCTTGCGACGCACGCATCGCAGGTCAGCAAAGCGGAGTTTTTGCCGAACGTATACGCCGGGTCGGGCGCGGGGTACACCTACGGGATTCCCGAGACACCGGGTGGGCGTGCGCCCTCCATATTCGGCCTTACCTACACGGAGCAGGTTTTTAACGAGCCGCTACGGGGACAGGGAAAAGAGCTGGAGGAGCAAGCCCGGTCGCAGAAGATTGTGCTGGAGGATGTGAAGAACAGCGTGATCGCGCGTACGGCGATGGCTTATTTGGAGCTGGCCAAGGTTCGGCATTCGCTGCAACTCCTGCGGGGGGAGCAGGAGAGCGCGGATAAGATCTTGCGGGTGACCGAGGAACGACAGGGAGAAGGATACGAATTGCCCGTGGAAGTGACCAAAGCGCAGCTGACGAAAGCGCAAGTGACACAAAGAATTCTGCAGCTCGAGGGGCGTGAAGACGAGCTGGTAGTTTTTTTGCAAGGGCAGCTTGGGCTGGGGCAAGAGCAGGCTATGGAGGTCACGCCGGAGGAGTTGCCGGGCGAAGCGGAACAGGAAGGCGCAAATCTCGTGGCCATGACCATGCAGAACAACGCGGGGCTTTTGCTGGCAGAGTCCGAAGTACGGGCCAAAGAGTTCCGGTTGAAGGGCGAGAAGCGTGGATATTTTCCGACGCTGGAGGCGGTCAGCACCTATAGTTTGCTGGCGAACTTCAACAATTACAGCGAGTTTTACAAGAAGTTCCAGAGGAACAATTTTAACGCAGGCGTACAAGTGCAAATGCCGCTGTTTAGCGCAAGAACGCGGGAGGCTATCGGACTGGCGCAGATCAACCTGGAGACGTCGCAGGCGACTTTAGCGAGCAAGAAGACGCAAGTGAGCGCCGAGGTGCGGCAGAAAACGCTGCGTCTGCGGGAGCGGGATGCGGGGAAGGAAGTGGCGCGGCTCGAACTGCAGCTGGCGCAGCAAAATATCGGCGTGCTCGAGACACAGTATAACGAAGGGAAAGTGAATCTGCGCGAAGTGGAGAGAGCGCGGCTGGAAGAGAATGACAAATGGATGGCTTTCCTGGATGCGAATTTCGAGCGGCAGCAAGCGCAGCTCGATTTGCTGAAGACGGCAGGGCAGTTGGATAAGGTGTGGCAGTGAAAAAGCAAGTGGCGGGTAGTGGTATTGAGTGGTGAATGCTGGCTTGTGACGGGTGACTGTGCACCTCGAACAGAAGAGTTTGGATGCGTTTCTAGAGGCAGTCCAAAAGCTGGATGCCGGATTTGCGGGATTGCCTGCGTTTCGATCTGAGGCGCCGGGCATCGAGCGGATTGCCGAAGCGCTAGCGGCGACAGCCGAGCGGTTGCACGACAATTATCCCTACTTTCACCCCTTGTATGCGGGGCAGATGCTCAAGCCGCCGCATCCTGTGGCGCGTCTGGCTTACGCGCTGGCCATGTGGATCAATCCCAACAATCACGCGCTCGACGGTGGGCGCGCGACTTCCGCGATGGAGAAGGAAGCGGTCGCGGAAATTGCCGCGATGTTTGGCTGGAAAGAGTTTCTCGGGCACTTGTGCGGCGGCGGGACCATGGCGAATCTCGAGGCGCTTTGGGTGGCTTCGCAGATGCATCCGGGAAAGAAAATACTGGCCAGCAAGCAGGCACACTATACGCACAAACGGATCAGCGCGGTGTTGCAATTGCGATTCGAGTGCGTACCCTGCGATGCGCGCGGGCGGATGGACCTGAACGCCTTGGCAAAGTGCGTGGCGGGCGGGGACGTGGGTACGGTCGTCGTAACGATGGGCACAACGGCAACCGGGTCCGTCGATCCACTACCGGAGATTCTCGCGTTGCGTGCGAAGCACGGTTTTCGGATTCACGCGGACGCTGCATACGGGGGCTATTTTCGACTGGCGGGGAATTTGGGAGAGGAAGCCACGCGGAGCTTTGAGCGGATCGGGGAGGCGGACTCAATCGTTATCGATCCTCACAAGCATGGATTGCAACCATACGGTTGCGGCTGCGTATTGTTTCGCGATCCGTCTGCCGGTCGGTTTTACAAACACGATTCTCCGTACACCTATTTCAGTTCCGCGGAGCTGCATTTGGGAGAGATCAGTTTGGAGTGCTCCCGGCCGGGCGCCGCGGCGGCTGCGCTGTGGACGACACAAAAGCTTTTGCCGCTGGCGCGGGGCGGGGAATTCGCGCGCGGGTTGGAATGCGGCCGGGCGGCTGCGCTCATTTTTTACGAAAAGATCGAGAAGGATGAGCGATTCGCTGCGGCGTTTCGCCCGGAGCTGGACATCGTGATCTTTGCTCCGCGCGCCAAGAGCGTCAGCGAGGTATCCACACTTTCCCGCAAGATCTTCGATGCTGCGGCGAAGCGCAATTTGCATCTCGCGGTGGCGGAGACGCCTGTAGTCTTTTGGGGCGCGAATCTGGGCGCGATCGAGCGCGATCGCGAAACTATGACTTGCTTGCGCTCCGTGCTGATGAAACCGGAACATCTCGAGTGGATTCCGCGAATCTGGGACGTGCTATCAGCGGCAACATCGGAAGTGCTGGGCACCGAAGAAACGTCACGGGCCGCCCGCTAGGAATCTTGAAAGGTTATGCGTCGGCAGCGCGCAGCATGTTGATGCCCCTAAAGCGTTGGCCTGGCTACAGGTGAGTGGACCTGTTAGAGCCTTGTTTCGGGCGAAAAGGGCCAGTTAACACCAGTTGGCACAAAGAATTGAGCATATGCCACCAAGTCGGGTAAACTGTTATCTAGACATGAGGGTCGTTCTGGGCCAGCCGTAGGCGCGGCCCCAGATGCAGTCCGGGCGCAGAGCGGAAAAATATTGCAGCTTCGAGGCTGTATTCGAAGAAACCGAGGGTGAAGAATGCCGGATGTCATGAAAACGCTGTTGATGAACCCGCCGAGTTTTGAGAATTTTGATGGCGGAGCTAGCTCGCGGTGGCCCGCGACGCGCGAGATTGAATCGTACTGGTACCCGGTGTGGCTGTCCTACCCCGCTGGACTCATTCCCGGAAGCCGCTTGCTAGACGCTTCGCCGCACAAGGTGAACTGGCAGCAAACGATCGAGATCTCGAAGGACTACGAATTTCTGGTGTTGTACACGTCCACCGTGGGGTTCGCGAGCGACGTGAAGCTGATCCGGAAAATCAAGGAAAGCAATCCGGGACTGAAAATTGCGTTCGTCGGGCCGCACGGGCACATCAAGCCGGACGAGACGCTGATGGCGAGCGAGGACATCGATTTCGTAACGCGCGGAGAATTTGATCACTCCGTGACGGAGTACGCACACGGGAAACCAATCGAGCAGATCATGGGCGTGAGCTACCGCAAGGCGGGCAAGGTGGTTCATAACGCGCCGCGGCCTCAGCTGCACACCGCGGAATTGGATGCTTTGCCGTTTGCGACGGACACGTATAAACGTGACTTGACGATTGAAAAATACAACGTGCCGTTCTTGCTGCACCCGTTCGTGTCCTTCTATACGACGCGGGGATGCCCGGCGCTATGCACGTTCTGCATGTGGCCGCAGACGGTTTCGGGTCACGCCTGGCGGACAAGGTCGGTGGACAACGTCGTCCAGGAGGTGAAAAACACGCTCGGGTATTTCCCGCAGATGAAAGAGATTTTCTTCGACGACGATACCTTTAATATTCGAAAGGACCGAGCCATCGAGCTGAGCCAAAAATTCAAGCCGCTGAAATTCCAGTGGTCTTGCACGGCGCGGTGCCATAGCAAGTATGAGGAGTTGAAGGCCATGGCGGATGGCGGCGCGCGGCTATTCATCGTTGGATTCGAATCCGGCGATCCGCAGATTTTGAAAAATATCAAAAAAGGCGCGACCGTAGAGATGGCGCGCGATTTCATGAAGAACTGCAAAAAGGTGGGAATCAAGGTGCACGGCGATTTTATTATCGGATTGCCGGGCGAGACCAAAGAGACCATCAACAGGACCATTGATTTTGCCAAAGAACTGGATTGCGAGACCATACAAGTTTCGCTGGCCCATGCCATGCCTGGGACCGAGCTGTATGATTCGATGGCCAAGGAAGGCTTCCTGAAGGTGGAAGCGCTCGCAGATTCCGGCGGACACCAACTGCCACACATCGAGTATCCGCATCTTTCCAAAGCCGAGATGATGGACGGCGTGAACCGTTTTTATGATCAGTACTACTTCCGGCCGCGTGTGGCGTGGCGCATCGTGAAAGAAGCCTTGTGGGACGGGCACGAGCGCAAGCGGCTCTATGACGAAGCCACGAGCTTTCTGAAGCTGCGCGCCGAGCGTTTGAAGTGGGTACGGCAGGGCGGCGACGCCCCGAAGCCCATGATTTCCGTGCCGGAGACGCCTGCGGCGTCCGGGAACGATTAAAACTCTAGACAAAATGGCAACAGAGGGAAGGCTGCGGATAAAGACTCTGGTCATGGTGTGCGCCATGGTGGTTTGCGCCAACGCCGGTGACTTGATGTTGAAACGCGCCATGCTGCGGATTGGGGCTGTGGAGCTGTCTCGGCCGGGGCTTCTGCACGCGTTTAGGATGACTGTGACCAGCGGAACGTTATGGGTCGGCATATTTTTTCTTTGCGGATTCATGCTCAGCTATATGACGGTTTTGAGCTGGGCGGACTACAGTTACGTGATGCCTGCGGGGGCGTTTGGCTACGCCTTGCTCACCTTTTTTGCGGTGGTGTTTCTGCACGAAGCGGTTTCGCCCCGGCGTTGGGTTGGGGTGGCTTTGATTTGCGTGGGGGTGCTACTCGTTGGGCAAACCAAGCCGCGCACAACCGCAGTGACCCGAGAGGCGCTGGCATGATGCACGTCGCCGTGTTTCTTTCCTTCCTCATATTCGGGAGCACTGGCGGCGAGATTGCCATCACGCGGGGAATGAAGGTGACGGGCGAACCGGAACGCTTGCGGCCTAAGGAGCTTTTGCGATTTCTCGGCAGAGCTTTGCGCAACGGCTGGTTTTGGGCGGGCGTGCCGTTGATGGCGCTATCGTTTTATGCGCTGCTGCTGCTGCTCTCGTGGGAGCCGATCAGCTTTGTGATTCCCGCGTCGGCTCTGAGCTACGTGGTCGGAACGTTTGGGGCGAAATATATTCTGGGCGAAGAGGTGAGCGCTGCGCGCTGGACTGGTGTCGTGCTGGTGTGCGCGGGAGTAGCGCTGGTTGCGTTGGGATAAGGGATGTATCCTGCCAGGGTGCGGTTCTAGGAGACGAGCCGCCTAGAAAAGCGTTGGCTGAGGCGCCGGCTGATTTCGCCGGCCAGCGAAAGGTGCGCGAATTTGTGCGGGATAGCCGGCTTTACACATAAAAATTGGGCGCCCGAACCTGAGCGCATTGAACGCGCCACCGCCACTCTGGCACATCGCGGGCCTGACCAGAGCGGAGTGTTTCGCTCCGGCGTTGTTTCCATGGGCGCGACGCGCCTGAAAATCATTGATCTCGAGGGCGGAGACCAGCCCATCCTTACCGACGATGGCGACACCGCGATTGTCTTCAACGGGGAAGTTTACAATCATCTCGAGGTGCGCGGCGAGCTCCTGAAGCTGGGGCACCAGTTTCACTCGCATTCCGATACCGAGACGGTGCTGCACGCATTTGTCGAATGGGACACGGAATGTTTTTCGCGTTTACGGGGCATGTTCGCGATCGCATTGTGGAGCAAATCGTCCCGCCGGCTTGTTCTGGCGCGCGACCGCATGGGTATCAAGCCGCTTTACATCGCCCGGCGCGGAGAGGATCTGTTCTTCGGTTCTGAACTCAAAACCATATTCGTTCATCCTGAATTCGAGCGGCGCTTGAGTCTTGCGGGGCTCGACTGCTACCTCTCGCTCAACTATGTGCCTTGCCCGTGGACCCTGGTGGAGGGAATCGAGAAGCTGCCTCCGGGACAGTGGCTCGAATGGCTCGATGGAAAGGTGCGCGTCGAGTCCTATTGGAATTTGCCGGCGGGTCCGATTCGCGAACGCTCGCTGGACTCCGCTTGTGAGGAACTCGACTCGCTTTTGCAGCAATCCGTTCGCGAGCATTTGCTTTCGGACGTGCCTCTCGGGCTGTGGTTGAGCGGCGGCATCGATTCTTCGACGGTCTTGCACTATGCCGCGACTGCTTCGTCGAGGCCCATAAAGACGCTCTCCGTCTCTTTTCTCGGAAGAAGTTTTGACGAAACGGTGTACGTCCGGAGCGCCGCGAAACAGTACGGCACGGATCATCAGGAATTCGATCTGAATCCCGGGACCGATCTGCGCGGCGCAATCGAGGAGTTTGCTTATTACTCCGACGAGCCCAGTTCGGATGCCGGAGCTTTGCCGGTTTGGTTCCTCTCGAAGATGAGCCGGACGGAGGTGACCGTCGCACTGAGCGGAGAAGGCGCCGACGAACTTTTTGGCGGCTACCTGACGTATCGAGCGAATCAGCTGGCGCGACCGATGCGGCGGTTGCCGAAGTGGTCGCTTCGCGCGGGCCTGGGGCTCGCTCGGCTTTGGCCTGTGTCAGATGACAAGATCAGCCGCGAATATATGGCGAAGCGGTTCCTGGAGGGAAGTCTCTTGTCTCCGGAACAGGCGCACGTTTATTGGAACGGAACTTTTTCGCGGGCCGAAGTACACTCTCTTTCCTCGGTTCTCCTGCCAAATTCTCTTGATAACGTTCTTGGCGAGCTACACAATTCGCCGGCGACGCATGACGGAGTGTCTCCCTATCTTTGGTGGGACCAAAAATATTTTCTGCCAGACGACATTTTGAATAAAGTCGACCGCATGAGCATGGCGCATTCGCTGGAAGTGCGGCCGCCGTTTCTGGATCATCGCGTCGTGGAATTTGCCGCGACTTTGCCACCTTCTTTGAAGATGCGGAGCTCGCGGCAGAAAATAGTTCTCAAGCAATTGATGAACAAAAGGCTTCCCGAGATGATCCTGCGGCGGAAGAAGGTTGGCTTCGACATTCCAGCGCACGAATGGCTCCGCGGTCCGTTGCGCGACCTTCTCCTCGATGCCATGCAGGAAGGGCTTGCGGAGAACAAAGCGCTTTTCCGGCCGGGCATGATCCAGGAGCTGGTGCGCCTGCACCTGGGGCGCCGGGTAAACATCGGCTACCACTTGTGGGGCCTGCTGCTGCTTTTCCTGTGGATGAAAAAATGGCGAATTCAGGCTGGGCCGTCTGCAGCACCGGGTTCTTGGATACAAGAAAAGGCAGGTATCTCTACCTAGCGGTCCTGCTCCTCGGGAGCAGCGATTCATCTTGGTCGCATCGTTTTCCGCTCCGACACGGCGTTTTGGATAACCTCTTGTTTCGCCTTGCCTTAGCCTTGGCTGGATTGTAGAAAGAGGAGAGTTTGCTGCATCTAACTAGGGCGTCGCTTCATCATAGTTTTCAAAGGACAAGAGGACGTATTCGGGCTCTAATCACGTATACTGTATTGAGAGATAGAAGGCGGAGAATGTAGTCGGGCGCTCCCGGGTAGCCTAGTCATCCCAGGTCAGGCTGGCGCAAGCGAGATGCGCCGCGCCACGCGATCATATTGACGCAGGGGGATTTCACTAAGGAGGAACGATGAAGATTGCTGTGCTTGGAGGGGACGGCTATTGTGGGTGGGCAACCGCTTTGTATTTATCGAAGCAAGGGCATTCCGTCGCCATCGTCGACAATTTTGTCCGACGTCTGTGGGACCACGAACTCAATGCCCAGACTCTGACTCCCATTCGCCCGCTCTCCGACCGTTTGCGCGTTTGGCAAGCGGTGAGCGGCAAGACCATCGAGTCTTTCTACGGGGACGTTTGCGACTATGAGTTTCTAGCTTCGACGCTGCGCGCGTTCGAGCCTGACGCAGTTGTGCACTTCGCCGAGCAGCGCTCCGCTCCCTACTCAATGATCGATCGCAGCCACGCCGTCTTTACGCAGGTCAATAACGTGGTGGGCACGCTGAATCTTCTGTTTGCGCTGCGCGAGTACCGGCCCGACTGTCACCTGGTCAAGCTCGGAACGATGGGGGAGTACGGCACGCCGAACATCGACATCGAAGAGGGTTACATCACCATTGAGCACAACGGGCGGAAGGACGTCCTGCCGTTTCCGAAGCAGCCAGGCTCGTTCTATCACCTCTCGAAAGTGCACGACAGCCACAACATCATGTTCAGCTGCAAGATTTGGGGGTTGCGGGCGACGGACCTCAACCAGGGTGTGGTGTATGGCACGATGACCGACGAGACGTCCATGGACGAGGCGCTCATCAACCGCTTCGACTACGACGACGTCTTTGGCACGGTGCTGAACCGCTTCTGCATTCAGGCAGCCATCGGGCAGCCGTTGACGGTTTACGGCAAGGGTGGCCAGACGCGAGGATTTTTGGATATTCGCGACACCGTGCGCTGCATCGAGATCGCCTGCGAAAACCCGGCAGCTCGCGGAGAATGCCGAGTTTATAACCAGTTCACCGAGCAGTTCTCAGTGCGCGACCTTGCCAAGATGACCGTGGCTGCCGGCAAAAAGCTCGGCCTAAACGTTGAGATCGACCACTTGCAGGATCCGCGCGTTGAAGCCGAGGAGCATTACTACAACGCCAAGCACTCGAAGCTGATCGATCTGGGCTTGAAGCCGCATCTGCTTTCCGATTCCTTGCTAGACTCGCTGATGAACATCGCAGTCAGGTACCGCGAGCGGGCGGACGCCTCGCTCATGCTGCCTCAAGTGAACTGGCGCGAGCCGCGCAATGACCGGCGCTTGCAGATGAGCAAGACCGCGAGGAACTCTTTGGGAGCATCTCGAGTCCAAACTGCCAGTGAGTCCGTGGAGAAAACCAAGAAGCATTCGCATCGGTAGCATCTCCATGGCCCCTTGACGCCGGCTCTCAGCGGAGAGCCTGGGTGTCATTCGAAACGCGCAACGCAAATTCCAGATTAAGAGGGAAGTCTCGTCCATCGAGCGAGGCTTCCACTTTGGCGATGAAGCGTTGAATGATGGGCTCCTGGCGGGACAGAAGATCGATGAATGCCGCGCGGGTGTTTGGTCTCTCCAGCCAAACACAACGCTCATCTGGCTGTTCGTAGCCGCAGCGAATCTCTTGCACCGCGGACTGGGGGACGGCATACGCCCGTATCGCCAGCAGATGAGAGCCCAGATTGTCCATCGCGGGCATCCCGGTATGATCGGGCCTGCTTAAAAAGAAATGGCCTCCGAAACGAAGCCCTGTTCCCGGGTGAAAATCTCTGCGCCACCTTTCCACTTCTTCCAGAAGGCAATACTCGAAATGCACGGCAATGAGGCGCTGGAGGGACTTGGCTCTCGAGCTAAGTGATGCGGTCTCGCGTTCGGAGCCTTGCCACGGTTTTTCCACTACTACGTGGAGGCCCGCGTCCAGCGCGGCCTCGATCATGATGGGAATATGAGGACCAGGTAACACCGAGAGCCACGCGATCTGTGCTTCGCTCGCGCGCATTGCTTCGGCGAGACGCGACCTATAGGCGGCG